>Ga0307474_10000591_pt1 | contig 25980 bp, 24 predicted proteins | sample atmos_gasesECM1C_2_FD_203312 | JGI IMG/M metagenome (GOLD analysis project Ga0307474, IMG submission 203312) | Hardwood forest soil microbial communities from Morgan-Monroe State Forest, Indiana, United States - atmos_gasesECM1C_05 | ecosystem: Environmental > Terrestrial > Soil > Temperate... | reverse complement strand
ATCTCGAGTGAATCGGGATTCGGGCACAAAGAAGTCGCAGGCGAACACGAAGAGATGTACTTCACATACGAAGAATTGCGGCAGATCTGCATGTTGGCCGTACACCAGGTTCACTAGACAAAAACGAGTTTCCTCCGGCCCCCCTCAGCAACACCCCCACCCCGGGTCGCTCCCCCCAGCGATCCGGGGTCTTTCTTTGGCGGAGCAGTCCATCTCCTGAAATTCCTGCCACTTGAATGAGTTTAGAAAACCTTTGACAGACGGAGTCTGGGCGAAGAGACTTAGCGCCGCACGGGAGGACGTCCGGTCAAATGCCGCGTTCGATCGTTCGTAAATCGTGGAAGTCCGTAGGGCTGGTGGCCCTACTCGGCGCAGCGGCGGGCCTGTTGGCGAGGAGCGCAGCCAGCAACGCCGCGGAAACGTACGACTTGGTCATCGCCAACGGGCGGGTTATGGATCCCGAATCGGGATTGGATGCCGTGCGCAACGTTGGCATTCGCGGTGTAAAAATCGCGGCGATTTCGGGCCGTCAGCTTGCAGGAAAAGAAACGATTGACGCAAACGGGCTCGTTGTTGCTCCAGGATTCATTGATCTGCATGAACACGGCCAAGAATCTAGAAATTACGAGTTTCAGGCGCACGACGGCGTGACGACCTCACTCGAGCTGGAACTGGGCACGGCGGACGTCGACCAATGGTATGCCCGGCGAGAAGCAAAATCTCTTATCAACTTCGGAGTGTCCATCGGACATATTCCCGTGCGGATGAAAGTCATGAACGATGCGGGCTCATTTATGCCTGTCGGCGACGCGGCCCACCGCGAAGCTACACCCGCGGAATTGAAGCAGATAAACGATGACATCGAAAGCGGCCTCCGGCGCGGCGCACTAGCCGTCGGTATGGGCATCAATTATACGGCGGCCGCCACCCACGACGAGATCGTGGACGTATTCCGGCTGGCGGCGAAATATGGCGCGTCAATGCATGTCCATCTGCGGCATGCGGGATTGCAAGAGCCGACGACCGGCCTCGTGGGGATTGAAGAAGTCATCGCGGCCGCGGCGGCCACGGGAGCGCCGCTCCAAGTTGTACACATCACCAGCATGGGACTGAAGAATACGCCGCAGCTAATCGCCATGGTGAAAGGCGCGCGTAAACATGGGCTCGACGTCACCATGGAGTGCTATCCGTATACGGCCGGGAGCACTCAGCTGGAGTCAGCCATTTTTGATCCCGGGTGGCAGGAGCGCCAGGGTATCACTTTCAAAGACATTCAGTGGACGAAAACTGGCGAGCGATTGACAGCCGAGACCTTTGAGAAATATCGAAAGGAAGGGGGTACTGTGGTTATTTTTTCAATTCCGGAAGAGGCCGCGCGCATCGCGGTTGCCGACCCGATGGTTATGATCGCCAGCGACGGCATGCCCCTCACCGGAGCCAGGGTCCATCCTCGAGGCCAAGCTACATTTGCGCGAGTGCTTGGACATTATGTGCGGGAGGAGAAGGCGCTGGATTTGATGACCGCATTGCGCAAGATGACCCTGATGCCGGCGCAGCGGCTGGAAAAGCGCGCGCCGATGTTCAAGGATAAAGGGCGAATTCATGTGGGTGCGGATGCGGACATTACGGTGTTCGACGCGAATCGCGTCATCGACAAAGCAACGTATGAAGAGCCATTGCAATACTCCGAGGGAATACCATTTGTGCTCGTCAACGGCGTTCCAGTCGTCAAGGACGGCAAACTCGTTGAAGGTGTTTTCCCTGGCCGCGGCACGCGGGCACCGGTTTCGAAATGAACCGTTTGAATGCTGCTCCGCGCTCCGATGACCAAGCGCGGAAACCCCAAAAGACCATGATGCCCAGCGCTAGGAAGTGCTATATAGTTCCCGCAACCGCCTTCTTGAGAAAGGACACACTTTGACACTCGCAGCCTCCGACTGGGCCGCTATCGTCGCTTATCTCCTGATTACTTTGTTTCTCGGGTTGTACTTCCGCGGCCGCTCCGGCAAAAGCACGGAAGACTATTTCGTCTCCGGACGCAACGTTTCCTGGTGGCTTGCGGGAACCTCCATGGTCGCGACCACCTTTGCCGCGGATACGCCGCTCGTGGTTACTGGCCTGGTCTATGCCAACGGCATCGCCGGAAACTGGCTGTGGTGGAGCTTTCTGCCATCGGGGATGATGACTGTCTTCCTTTTCGCGCGTCTGTGGCGCCGCTCCGGACTCATCACCGACGTTCAATTTGCGGAGATGCGCTACTCCGGCAAGCCTGCCGCCTTCCTCCGCGGGTTCCGCGCCGTCTATCTAGGCCTGCTGATGAATTGCATGATCCTCGGCTGGGTCACCAAGGCCATGGTTTACATCATCAGCACTTCGATGGGCATCAGCGACTTTAAGGCCCTGCTGATTTGCGTCTTATTCTTGATGCCGTTCACGGGTATTTACGTCTCGCTCGGTGGTTTGTGGGGCGTTCTGTGGACCGATCTGTTTCAATTCGTATTGAAAATGGCCATCGTGATTTCGGTGGCGTGGTATGGCGTGCGCGCCGTTGGCGGCATGCCTCAGCTTTTGGCCAAACTGGCCGAGCGCCGCGCCGCTCTTGGAGCCGGCGCCAGCGACATCACCGCGCTATTGCCTGATTTTTCGCGCGGGCTCACCGGCGAAGCTCTTTGGACGCTTCCGGTGATTACTTTTGCCGTGCACCTGGCTGTTCAATGGTGGGCCTTCTGGTATCCCGGAGCGGAACCGGGCGGCGGGGGCTACATCGCGCAGCGCATCTTCAGCGCGAAAGATGAACGCAATGGCTTGCTCTCCGTTCTTTGGTTCAACCTTGCACATTACGCGCTGCGTCCCTGGCCCTGGATTCTCACCGCCCTGGTTGCCGTCGTTCTTTATCCGAATCTAGCGCAGCCCGAACGCGGTTTCATGCTGGTTGCCATTCGCCAGACCCCCCACGCGCTTTTGGGAATACTCCTTGCCGGGTTCATGGCCGCCTTCATGTCCACGGTGGCTACGCAGCTGAACTGGGGAAGCTCCTACTTGATCGAAGACTTTTACCGACGCTTTCTGAAAAAAGAGGGAAGCGAATCGCATTTCGTCAATGCTTCACGGTTGGCTACCGGCTTCCTCGTGATTGCTGCCGCCGCGGTTGCCTGGGAGCTGACTTCAGTCTCCGCGGGGTGGAAAATCGTGCTCGAACTCGGGGCCGGCACCGGCGGCGTGTATTTGCTCCGCTGGTATTGGTGGCGCGTGAATGCCTGGAGCGAAATCTCCGCCATGATTGCCGCCATGGGAACGACTCTCGCACTGCATTTCGGAGGGCTATGGAACGCTCTCATCGGCCGCCCGCAGCCTTTCAGTGGTTCCGAGCCGGTGATTTTCGCCAAGACCACGCTCTGTACCACGGGGATCACCACACTCGTGTGGATTGCCGTCACCCTCTTCACTGCCGCGGAGCCCAATGACACGCTCGTCAAGTTTTATACCAAGGTGCGCCCGCAAATCACGGGCTGGAAACCCGTCGCCAAGCTCGCTGCCGATGTTCCCGTCACGCATGACCTCGGTAGAAATCTTCTCAGCTGGATCCTTGGTTGCGTTCTCATTTATTCCGCGCTCTTCAGTATTGGCAAGCTCTGTTTTGGCTTCTATCTGGAGGGGTTGCTTCTTGCCGTTCTCGCCATCGCGAGCGCTCTGGCTATCTCGCGCCTGATGCCCAAACCGGCCGAGTGGCAAGCAAACTGAGATGGCGGAAGCGGCGCAGCCGGCTCGTTCAGGCACGCATCACGCCGTTCTCGCCGGCTTTCTCGGTTGGACGCTCGACGCTTTCGATTTCTTCATAGTTGTTTTTCTCTTTGACACCCTGGCGCGGCAGTTTGGCGTAACCAAAAAAGAAATCGTGCTCACCACCACCGCCACGCTGGCCATGCGGCCTCTTGGCGCGTTGCTTTTCGGTTTGCTTGCGGATCGCTACGGGCGCCGCATACCGCTCATGGCCAATGTGATCTATTTTTCAATCGTAGAAGTTTTGTGCGGCTTTTCGCGCAACTTCATGGTCTTCATTATCCTGCGCGCGCTCTTCGGCATTGGCATGGGCGGCGAGTGGGGCGTGGGCGCATCTTTGGCGATGGAAGCAGCGCCAGTGCGGTGGCGCGGAATCCTAAGTGGAATCTTGCAAAGCGGCTATTCCATCGGCTATTTGCTCGCCGCCATCGCCGCAAGATTTCTCCTGCCCGTGTGGGGATGGCGCCCCATGTTCTGGATCGGTGCGCTACCCGCGCTGCTGGCCCTCTATATCCGCACGAAAGTTCCGGAATCGGAGGCTTGGAAACAGCATCGCGTGGCGAGCACAGGACAGGTTCTGCGTGTCGTCGCTGGACAGTGGAAGCGCTTCACCTATCTTGTGGTGCTCATGACCTTCATGATGTTTCTTTCCCACGGTACGCAAGATCTCTATCCTGACTTCCTGAAAGAAGTGCACAAGATTTCTGCCGCGATGGTAGCCAACATTGCGATGATTTATAACATCGGAGCCGTAGCGGGCGCGATTGTCTTTGGCCACATCTCAGAGACCGCCGGGCGCCGCAAAGGCATGATCGCGGCTCTGGGATTGTCACTCGTCATGATTCCCCTCTGGGCGTTTGGCGGAGGACTCATCACTATCATCGCCGCTTCCTTTCTGATGCAGGCTGGAGTGCAGGGAGCCTGGGGCGTCATTCCCGTGCACCTCAGCGAGCTTTCCCCCGACGCCGCGCGAGGGCTGATGCCCGGTCTCGCCTATCAACTGGGAATTTTGCTGGCCTCGCCGACAAATTCCTTCCAGTACGCCCTTCACGTTCATTTCGGCTATCAATGGGCCCTTGCTGGCTTCGAGCTGGCGACTATTCTGACGCTGGCAACACTGCTCTGGCTTGGCGCGGAATCTCACGGCCGCAGTTTTCTGCGAACCGAACAATCCGACGCCGCCAGTCCCGCTGCCTGAACATTTTGCTTCGAACGCAACTCCTGAATCGCTGCGTTTCCCGACGCCCTAATTAGCACATGCCCTTTCCATAAACTTGCTGGAACCGTTCCGCACCTTCATGCCCCCTGCACAACACTGGGTGAGTCGCCAACCTGGAAGTTGTCATCATCTTGGTGTCGTGATTGGTTTCTTCTGAAAATGGAGATGTCGTTGCACGTTCCGCACTCTTTGTTGAGCGATTGTCGCTCGGTGCAAGTTGGGTGTACTCGTTTCAGACAGGCGAACCTCAACCGATCTATGCAAAGAATCCGGACGATTCGTGGAATCGCATCTTCTATTGTTTGTTTTCCCGTCGAGCGTCGTTATAGTGCGCCGTCCTTTACGAATGGAGCTTTTATGCGTGTTCCTTGACAACACTTCTCGCGTCCTTGTCCTCGCGCAACCCGGCAAACTTCGAATGCCGCAGCCGATCGATTTACGCTTCATACTGCACCTCTTCATGGCATAGGCAGCCAAGCCGGAGACCATAACAAGTAGACTCGACACGTCGCGATTTCGACGAACCGGTCAGCGAGACGCGAGTTGGATCGCTGCGTTTAACACCGCGTCCCGGCCGCTCGCGACGTCTTCCTTCGTTCGGGACACTTCAACATCCGGCAAAACGCCAACTCCAACAAATTCGGTGCCGTCGGGAAAGCGGTCCCACTTAGTACAGATGCGGACATCAGCTCCGTAAATCGAAAAAAATAGTGGCTGGCCTGAAGATCCGCAGGTGGCTTCACCGACGAGGGTAGCGCGCTTCTGAACCTTGAGCGGAATCAGAAAGTCCTCGGCAGCACTGCAAGTCCTCGCGCTAATAAGCACGTACACCGGCCTGGAGTAACGCGAGCCGTCAGCCAACTTGATCACGTCCGGGGTGCCTTCATACCACGGCTGCGGCTGTTTCCATGCCCGAAACGTCGGGTTATACAGACGAGTCCGCCAGGCTTCTCCCTGCCCTGGTTCATTCAGAAAATGACCCAAGATGCGATATCCGATGGAGCTGGTACCGCCGCCATTTTCGCGGAGGTCCAGAATCCAGGCTCGAGATTGCATTCCCTTTTCCAGCTGTGATTCAAAATCGTCGGCGATTTTCTCGTTGCCGAAATCGTTCAATGCCATATAGCTGATATGACCCGGCAACTCCTTATATTCGAATTGTGGCCGGCTCTCGGTGGGCAGCGCTGCGCGATTCTTCGAAGCGTCGCGAATCAGGACGAGTTCCGTGATCTTGCCGTGAAGGTCCAACCACTTGGTGTGCAATGAGCTGCCAGGTTGCCCTTTCAGAAGCATGCGCATTTCGCGAAGCGCCCGATCTTGCGCAGTGCTGGATGCAATGTAAGGGTCGAGGTCACGTGTAATGACGGTCTGTACGGGTGTGTGATCGATTTCAAGCAACTCCATGCCTGGCTTCACGGGGCTCAGTGCAGGAAGATTGCCTACTGCCACTGCGACCGGCTTGCCCTGAATGGGCTCCAGTCTGATGAGCGGCTCATCCTCAGGGTCAACCGCTGTCGGATAAACGTTGGTGTGACCATCTCTTAGCAGCGCGACGACTTCTTCGAGGATACGGCCATATTCGACGTCGTTCTTGGCCGCAGCAATTCGGGGCATAAAACGTTCAAGCACGCCATCCCAGTCCAATTGCGGCCGTTTCTCCAGATATACAAAACTATATTTCACTTCGGCCCAAAGCCGCGAAAACCCCTCCATCCTCAGCAAACGTGCTGCCTCAGGTTTCACCGAAATCTTTGGCTCAAAGGTGACGAATGCCGGGTCGAGGACCTGCCGAGCAATCGCCAACAGCAAACGCTGAAGGCGTGAGATAGCACTGTCCAGATTTTGTAAATCAGCCTGTATAGCGGTTCCAGTCGCACAGACCGCCATCTTCAACTTGATCCCCACATTTAGCAGTTGTCCGGAGTGACCGAGCAGGGCAGCCCCTAGAGCGTCTTTGTCGGCGTCGCAAAGATTTGTGAATAGCAGCAGCTGATTTTCCCAATGATAGCCTGAATGAGTTTGACCGGCAGAGCCAAGCAACTCGGTCGCGGCATCACGCAACGGGAAATCCAACAGATCTACCCAAACGGTGCGATCTGCGCTCTCCCAGTGAGACCAGCGGTTGTAGCCCGAGGCTGGTCGCTCAACGGATGCAATCCGAATCACGTTGCCATGGGGAACGTTGTTTAGCTCTGCTAGGGAGACCTGCACTTTGTCCTGCCACGGATACATGACGAACGCCGAAACCGTTTCATTCGGCTCACCCATAAGCCGCCGAAATTGCGCCTCATAGGGGAAGGTTTGGGCGTGGGCAGTATGAGCCATGCTCAAGAAGAAAATCATCAGTGCCGACTTCATCCAAGCGGACATTCGTCTTCTCCTTCAAGTCGTGACACGGTCCTTCTGGTGCGCGCGTAGACTCAGATTAGAAAACGGGGGTTCCGGATCTCTGAACGCGCCAGCCTCCAACGACATATCGTTTCTAATCACCCCAGATGGTCAAATGGTCGTCGCCTAACATTTGTGTGCCGGAGGACATTGAACTACAAATGCTCTCGATTGGAATCGATTCGATTCGCGGCTGCGAGGTCCCGTTCTTCGGCGAACGAAGCAAACTTTTGTCGCGATAGTAGCTGGGAACAAGAAACGCGGGGAGGACCCTGCATACCAATCCAAGAGCGAAAAAGAGTAGCTTGGTTCTCATGGTCATTTGCTCCCAACGTGTTCCGGGGGATTGTAGGTTAGATCGACGGGCGAACAGCGAGTTCCCGAAACTCTTCTGCCATTTTTGCTGAGTGGATTTGGCCCAGGATCGTCAAAGAGAAATTGGTCTCGATCGTTAACGGCATGTGCACGGATTCGACTCTTTCGCCGCCAATCCGAAATTGTTTTTGTTGAAACGCCGCACCTCCTTGCAACCTCAAGCATGGTAAGCATCCCTCGTTCACGAAGCCGATCGAAACGACTCTTGAGTCCGTAGGCTGCTCGAATGTATCCGACGGCTGTCGATGTCAACGACAAGCCGTCGCCCGTTTTGAAGCCGTTCTCGTTGAGAATTCGAGCCACGTCTGCATAGTTGTGATCGTCCAAGTCGGGTTCGAGATGCCTGCTTATGTTTCTTCACATGCTCCAAAATCTCGGTCGAATCGGAAGTTGAAGTTGCAGCCTAAGTAGTGTTAAATAATGGGGTTGCGGAAGATGCGCCTGTAGCTCAGTTGGATAGAGCGTCTGGCTACGAACCAGAAGGTCGGGAGTTCGAGTCCCCCCAGGCGCACCATTTATCTCTCTTGAATCAAGCACTTGCAACCATTTCCAAAACTGGCTCAGATTCGATTTTCAGTCCATTCAGTCCAACAACGGCGTTTTTGGACGGAAGCTCGAAGCCCAAGCCGATCCGTTCAGCCACTTCCTTACGGAACTGGACGTTGCTTTCGAGTTGGGAATAGAGGTCTCCGACTTCTTCATCCGCATGGCCCATCCAGAAATGTTCCAGGTCTTTTGGAACCGCATTCTGCCGTAGCCATGCCAAACGAAAGCGCCGGAACGCATGAGCGCCACACTTGGGCTGTTCGAGTTCTGCAAGGATCGGATGCAGCGTTCGCCGCAGGATATTCGACTGGCCGAGCGGTCTGCCTGCCTTGGAACTAAACAATAGGCCGGACTCCCGCTTGCCAATGTATTTCCTGAGCATTGCCGCTACAGATGAGTGCAGATCAATTTCCCGTTTGCCGTTAGGCGTCTTCAGGAAATTGTGAACTTGCCCCTTCCACGCCTTCTGGCAGATTTTGATTGCAGTGCCGTCCGGAGACACGTTCTCAACGGCGATCCCCAGGGCTTCACCCAAGCGCAATCCACCAGCCGCGCATAGTGTTAGGAGTGTGCGGTACTTTTCTGTTTTGGTAGCGCCAATGATTTTCGTCACTACCTCTCCGGTATGCGCAGGCCGCTTTTGATCGTTCTTCTGTACCACCGGCATGTCGGTGAACTCGTGATTCCACTTCCGGGGATAGATTGACTCCCCCTGTTCATTAACCGCCGATGCCACGACCATCTTGACGACCTGCGTATAGGTCCCAATCGACTTCGGACCAAGCTCCCCGGAAGCAACCATCTTGGCCACAAGCTGCTTCATGGCAAGATTGTTGATCGCTTCCAAGAGCATGTCTCCGATGTTTGGATTGATCCACTTCTCCAAGTGGCTCTTCCAATTCTCGACTGTTGACGGAGCAACAGGCTTCCGCTTGCGGTTCTTAACTTGGTTGAGCCATATCACAGCTTGCGCACGGAAGGTGACACCTTGGATAGAGCGAACCGCTTTCTCGAAGTGCTCCACGCTATCCGCACCACTGGCCGCAATTATTTCCTTGGACTTACGTTCCCGTTCAGAGGCTGAAAGTTTGCTTGGGCCAGAGATGGGGCAGATTTTCTCGCGCACTCGCTGCCGTTTCTCTTGGCCTTCGACATCCCTCCAGAACCGAACGACATACCAATTACCGTCCCGCTGAATACAACCACTTTGACCAGATCGCCTTGACATGGATTTCCTTGTCCGTGTCCGCTCTCTAGCATCGCTGGTGGCGATGGTAACGTTGTAATTGTCTGGTTGCAACGACACTGCTGAAGCCGTACTCGGAGGCAAAGCGACTAAGGGAGACACACATCCTCACTGTTCTGACCCATTTGTGGTTTGCTGCTGAAATTTGCTCCGGTGGAGGAGCAAAGGTGTATTACGAAGTGATTGACCACGTCCACGTCCCTGAAGGAGCGGACGAGGATATGAAATACCTATCTACTGGATGGCTTGAAAAAGAGGCGACTGCTCACGGTGGGAGGTCCGTGATGCCGTACTTGTAGTTGCCACTCAACTAATTCAATGCCACCGGCTAAAGGTCTTGTCCCGGAATTCCGATGGCGATACCACTTGTGCCTGGGCGATTCCTACGCGGCGGTTAGCTTTTTGAGTTCACCTTTGATCTGATTCACGAAAATGTTCTCATTTGACGGCTCCAGCGGGGTTAACCGAAAATGCGGATAAGGGCGTCGCTGTGGCTGAAAGTAGCTCCGCAATTGCGGATGGGCTGAGTTTGAGCAAAGCCCACTCAGACGAAGATTGGTTCCCATATCGTCAATCAGGCCGACAAATGCTCTGCCTAGCCCCTTATCTAGACTTCCAGCGTAGAACTTGCATTCCCATCCCGCGACCAGACTCGCCGATATCGGATCATCCGGTTGTTGTCGACATCTGTCGGCCTCTTCTGCCCGCATGATGCCTACATCAAGTTCGCGCGTCATCCTCGAACCCATAAACTCAACTCCGGCGTGAATTTCGAAGTCTTGACCGTTGAGGCTGAATTCCGCGTATCCGTAGTTTCTGGCGGTCGAATGTATCTGCCCTGGAGCCCCACGGAATACGAACGGGCTCGGAGTTCCGGAGATTCCGCGAAGAACGGGCGTGGCATTGAGTTCTCGCACCGCCCGCAGACACAATCCAAAGACGTAAGCCTCGTATGCCTTCTCTTCGACCCGTCGGACTAACTGGAATTGGCCGACGCCTAGGGGGTGACTCAGCAACACTTCGATTGCATTTTCCAGATCGCTCAGGCTGGCCACAGCTATTGGGCTCCAAAATCAATCAATGGTCGAAGCTGTTCAAAGTGTCTTCTTTGCTCTTGAACTCGCCTCGCTTCGATTCGTTGTAACGGCAATACCTCTTGATTGCGCTGCGCAAGATCGGTCCCCAGGCGGACCTCAATCTGAGTTCCGGTACGAAGCTCGATCTGTACCGACTTCTCTTGGCCCTTAGATTTAGGGTCAATACCGGCATCGGGCTTTCTTCCTACGAACGGTGAATACAGCGAATCTCTGGCCTCTCCGAGCACAACCTGGGCCATATTGTCGAGGCAAGAGTCAACAAAAAGAGGCTGTTCGATGGAATAGGCCTCAAGAGCACCTACAGCCACTCGAAGCGCCTCTTCATAGCTATATGGCACGGACTTCCGATATGAGCGGGGCTTCCTGCTTCTGCCCCTGGATGGTTCAATTTCTTCTACGTCCTTTCCAGCATCGAAAACTTCCTGAACTCTTGTTGCAAGTTGACTGTCGTGCTCATTGATTTTCCGTATCAGCAACTCCAGAGCCTGTTGAGGTGTGTACTCGTGCGAACTCATATCGGACCCTCAATCTCAAGTGAGCTTATCCTGCGAGAATGCAAAATAGTTGGAATTCGCGCAATATCTTGTCTAAATTTCGTTCTGAGAAATACCACGATAGGTGATTTGGATTCAGGTTTTTTCCGCTTTCGTTAAGGCTTAGGGATTGTTCCGTGATGCAATTTGAATCGCCTTAGCAAATTCTTCTCTAACTCCCAGGTCTGCATGCCAGCCCATCTCGGACACGTTACGACTCTAACCACAAACTTGTGAATCCATACCGAGGTTGAGGCCGTATTCCGCCGAGAGCTTTCGTCCGTGGGCACAATTTCCACAATTTTGTTCATCACGTTGTTTCTCGTCTCAAAGTGAACGTGCGATTGAGCGACGTAGATGCTCACGCAGATTGACTATAACGCTGTCAATTGATAGGGTCAGCGACTAAGTGCGGCGCATCGATTCTGTGACCCAGTGGTGCTGAACATGGAAAACGACGGTGTTGCCCGGTCCGGGCTGGGGAGCGCCCAGGAGGGTTCCGCTGACGGCCTCTCGCAAGTCTCCCGTCGCCGTCCCCATAGTCGTGTTTGGATCGATGGCGCCGAAGTTAGTCATGACCGTGCCGCCGACGGGCGCACAGTGAGGAGCGGATTGTTGGGATTGTGGCTGTGCCGCGGCAGTTGGATGACCGCCGCTGCTGGCAATAAAGGAAAACAGTAAAATCGCGATGGAAACCAGGAATGCAATGCGGGTGATTCCTCCAAACGCCATGGGGACCTCCTTTTTTGGTGCGCCAAGAACTTGCTGACTGAACCAGCACGCTTGCCCATAGCGCTGGCAATGGTCAAGAACCCAGGAAAGATCTACGCCATAAGACCGACTTTGGCGCTCGAATCCGCCACCACCGGCGCGATCCCTTCACCATTGGCATTGAAGGTCTCGGTGGTGGCATTGCTGGACGCAAAGGCATCGTCGGTCACGGTGCCGGATTGCGCCGCGATTCGGCTGGGCGACAACACGAGTCCTGCGGCAAACACTGCGAACCAAAGTGTCCTTCGATGCAGGGGCACCGTCATCTCCTTCGTTATCGCCGGAACCCGAAAAAAATCGAGAAGCTGGCTCACGGCTAGCGAAATTTCAAAACAACCGCGGAGCGGCTTCCCAGCTTTGCCTCGCATAAGGCGCGAAGAACAAGTTGGGAACGGCTTCTCATTTGCTAGCTTTCACCACGCTACCTGTTGCGGAAGCACCGACCGGGGCGGTGGGCCCTGCGTTGTTGGTCCAGTACACATTTGTCTGGTCGACGGCAATTCCCATGGGGAAGTTCTGACCGGACGCGATCACCGTCGCCTCGCCGCCTCCAATAGGCGCCTTCATCACCGACCCACCAGTGTTGCCACCATTGTTCGTCCAATAAACATTCTGTGAGTCGACGGCGATGCCAAACGGGAAGTTTTGCCCCGACGCAATGAGGGTAGGCGTGCCTCCAGACAAGGGGGCCTTCATAACAGTGCCGTCGCGATTGTCGGTCCAGTAGATATTGTTAGCGTCGAGGGCGATATCGGCGGGAAAGTTCAGCCCGGAAGCAATCACCGTAGGGACGCCTCCAGCATCATTCTTCGCTAATGTCATCACCCTCCCGGTTCTGGCCGACGACGCACCGACTTCGGTCCAATACACGTTGGTGTCATTGAGAGCGACGGCATATACCTGATTGCCAAAGGGCACTATTGCGAGTAAGGAAGGATTCTGGGTACTGTTACCGCTTATCGGCGCGCTGTAGAGTTCATCGTTGCCCTCATAGTATGCGTACTGGGCGTCCACGGCGAGACCAAAGAACGGCGGAAACGGCGCATAGGCGCTGCCAAAACTTACACCGGTGACGGCGACCGTATTACCGCCACTTTTTGGAACCCGATATAGAGTATCGCTCGTAATAAAGTAAAGATTGTTGAGGTCTATCGCGAAGGCGCTTGCGAAAGGAACCAAATTGGTAACTGTGCCCCCTGCCAGAGGTATGCTTTTGGCACCTTGGTAGGCGCTGAAGGACGGCGGTACGTTCGCCCAGTATACGTTTGCGCTGTCAACCGCGATGCCGGAAGGGTGATCCTGGTTGGAAGCGAGCGTGGTCACAACAATGGGAACGGTACAATTGATCGTGATGTTAGTGACGTTGGAAACGCCCACTGTGCCGGTGCCATAAGTAACGGTGCAGGTCCCATTTGCCGGCTGAGTGGCCACCGTTACGGCGTACGTCGAACCGGGAGCAAGTGGAGTTGCGAAGGTGAATGTTCCGTTGGCATTCAGGGCCAAAGCGTCAGCTCCGTTGTCATCCAGAACAACAGTCGTCGCGGAGGCAAGGCCGCTGAGTGTGCCGGAGACGGTGTAAAACTGAGGGCCCGCAGGAGCGCCGTTGCAGGCGTACGTCGTTCCAGACGCAGAGGTGAATTGCGTTCCGCCGTATGGGCAGTTGGCGTTGCCCGCCGGCAGTGCAACTGTCATGACCGAGGGTCCCTGGGGACCGGGGACACCGTTGCAGGCATAGGTTGTCCCATTTGCCGCGACGAACTTTGAGCCACCGAAGGCGCAGTTCACGCCTGCAGGCTCGGCCGAACTCGCCACCGACTGGCCCGCCGCGCCGGCTGCGCCAGCCGCTCCTTGCGCGCCCGTGTCGCCCTTAGCCGCTAGCAACTGCCAACTCGTGTTCGTCGGAGTTGGCTGCGAGCCCGTATTCGCTGCTGTTGCTAGCCAAGATGACCCAGAAGTGGAATCGAATACCACGTCGTTGATGTTATAGCTGTTCGGCGCGCTCCATACACCACGGTTGTTGATCCCAGCGACGAGTAGTTGCCAATGGGCATTTCCCGGCGGGGGCTGCGCGCCATTGTCCGAAGCGGTTGCCAGCCAGATGGAATTGTTATAACTCACGGCATCGTTAGCGATGTAAGCGGTGCCGCTCATCCACATGTTTCGGTTGTTGATGCCTACGAGACCTTGAGGACCCTGTGCTCCGGTCGCCCCTGTCGGCCCTTGCGGGATCAAAAAGTTAAGAATGGCGGCGTTGGCGTTGCCACCGTTCAGAACAGACGCAGGGGTTCCCGCTGGAACGGTCATAGTTGTGCCGACTTGCACTGTAGCGGCCGCCCCTGGCCCGCCGGCAGCTCCGGTTTGACCCGTAGCCCCCGGCTGCCCTTGAGGAATGGAGAAGTTCAGCACCGCCGCAGTGGAAGTGCCGGCGTTGGTGACCGAGGCCTGACCGCCCGCACCGAGCGTGGTAGTCGTGCCCACCTGCACCGTCGCGGCCGCCCCCGCAGGTCCGCTGTTGGCCAGCACAATTTCCAGCCGCGGCTCGTGGCTGGTGACGATGCTTTCCTTGCTGTCGAAGACCACATAGCTGGTGCTCGTGTGCGCCACCACCGCGATGCCGTCGTTGACAATTCCGCCGTTCGTGACTCCCTCCAGCCACTCCTGCACCAGCTGCGTCACATCTAATACCAGGAACGAGTTCGCGCTGCCAACGTTGATTCCACTTGCAAATGGAGTGGTTGCAATCGTTGGAGTCGAAGAACTGCTCAATGTGGACTCGCTCCACGCGCTGGTGACCGGATAAATGTCAATGGCGCCGGCGGGACTGGTTAGCGAGCTGAGGTACAGCTTCAGGGTGGCTTTGGCCACGTTTGCGGCGGCAACGGTTGCGGGGAGCGACGATGTCAACTGAAACTTGATGTAGGCTGTTGTCGTACCGACTTGGACGGAACCCACCGTGGCACTGGAACCAGAGACAATCAGGGATATCCCCTGGCCGCCAAGATTGAGCTTCTGGGTGGTGGCATTGCTCGAGAGAAACGCGTCGTCGGTTACTGTGCCGGACTGTGCCGCCGCGCGAAGCGGCAGCAGTAGAAGCGCAACAGCGCAAAGCGTCAAACATAGGATTTTATTGAGCTGGATCATAGCATCCTCCTGAAACTGCTTGTTACCCTATAAATCGTAAAAACCGAGCAAACTGGCTCACGTCAAATATCAATCGTTACCCGGGGCGGCAAAGCAGACTTGCCCGCTGTAACGGAATACTGTTCCTTTGACCAAATCGACTTCGCCGATAGTGTTCAAATCACCCGTCGCGCCGACGAATTTGCCTGTGCCGCCAGTAAGGTGCAGGGGATACGTCACAACTGCAAACAAGGTCTGCGAGAGTGGAACAGTTGTAGCGGTCGCCGGATCAAAGGACAGCGTGTCTCCTGATTCGGTGACCCAGTGATGTTGAACATGGAAGACCAAGGTATTACCTGCTCCCTGCTGTGGCGCACCGAGAAGGGTTCCACTTACGGCGCCTCGCAAGTCGCCCGTCGCCGTCCCCATGGTCGTGTTTTGATCGATGGCGCCGAAGTTTGTCATGACCGTGCCGCCGACGGGCGCACAGTGAGGAGCAGACTGTTGCGATTGAGGGTGTGCAGCTGGAGACGGGTAGCCCCCGCTGCTGGCAATAAAGGAAAACAGTAAAATTGCGACGGAAACCAGGAATGCGATGCGAGTGATTCTTCCAAACGTCATGGGGACCTCCTTTTTTTTGGTGCGCCAAGAACTTGCTGACTGAACTAGCACGCTTGCCCAAAGCGGAGGCAAGGGTCAAGAACCTTGCCGGTGGTTTTTTGGTTCCATCGCAAGTTGCAGATTCTCCGTGCTTAACTCCGCGTGGTTCCATGAGGGCCTTTATCCGTCTCGGAGCCCAAGCGTGGTAGACTGCTGTCAGTTGCAAGCAAGTGGGCCGATGGACACCATGCCCAGCCAACCTCGGGTAGTAAAGTTCGGGGTCTTCGAAGTGGACCTGCAAACCGGTGAGGTTCGCAAGGCCGGCATGAAGCAAAAAGTGGCGGGCCAGCCCTTTCAAGTGCTGCAAGCCCTGTTGGAGCGTCCACACGAGATCGTCTCGCGCGAGGAACTGCGCGAGCGCATCTGGCCAGGAAATACCTTCGTTGATTACGATTTGGCTCTCAAGAAGGCGGTCAACCGGCTGCGCGAAGTTCTGGGCGACTCTGCCGAGAGCCCGCACTTTATCGAGACCATCCCCAAGCGCGGTTATCGCTTCCTGGCCACCCTCGAAGCGGCACAACAACCCAAAGCGGTCTCCGCGACCACGCCCCTTCCAACAAGACTGAAAATACCTCGACCGCTCGCCGTTGCTTTAGCCATGGCGCTAACCGCCGCGCTGCTCATCGGACTTAATGTCGACAAGCTCCGCACTCGCATTTTCGCCAAGTCCCGCCCGCTCGAGATTCGCTCCATTGCCGTGCTTCCCCTGGAGAACCTGTCCAAGGACCCGAACCAAGATTATTTCAGCGACGGAATCACCGACGCTTTGACGACGGAACTTGCTCAGATCGGCGCCTTGCGCGTGATTTCGCGAACCTCGGCAATGCATTTCAAGGGCAGGCGAGAAACACTGCCGGAAATCGGGCGTGAGTTGAACGTGGATGCCGTCTTGGAGGGTTCCATCACACGCTCGGAGAACCGCGTGAGGATCACTGCGCAGTTGATCGAAGCGCCGAGCGATCGGCATTTGTGGGCTAAGAGTTACGAGCGCGATTTGAAGGATGTCCTGGCCCTGCAAGATGAGGTCGCCCGCGACATCGCCGAGGAAATCCGAATCAAGCTGAGTCCGGAGGAGCGCACGCGCCTGACAAACGCCAGGCCGATAAACCCTGAGGCTCACGAAGCGTACTTGCGCGGGCGTTTCCTCTGGAATCAGCGCACCGAGGACCAGCTGCATAAGGCCAAACAGTACTTCGAGGAAGCCATCGCGAAAGAACCGGATTATGCCCCGGCCTACTCCGGCCTGGCAGACACTTACTTTTATCTTTCCTACGGCTGGGGACACATTCCACCAAAGGAAGGCATGCCCCTTGCCACAGCTGCAGCGCGAAAGGCCATCGAACTAGATCCCTCCGCCGCAGAGGGTCACGCCTCCCTCGGCGCGGTGAAAATGCTTTACGACTGGAATTTCCCCGGCGCGGAGCAAGAATTCAAACGCGCCATCGCTCTCAATCCCAACTACGAGGTCGGCCATCACGGCTATTCTGTCCTTCTCGGCGCAGAGCGCCGCTACGAGGAATCCGTATCCGAAGGCCGCAAGGCTGTCGAGGTTGATCCTCTTTCGGTGCCGGCCAACAATATTTTGTCCTCAATGCTGGCAGCCGCCAATCGATGGGATGAGGCATTCGCGCAGGATGAAAAGGCTTTGGAGCTGGACCCAAATCCAACGCACGTGATCATGTTCCGCAATCGAATTGCTGATTACTATCGACTTAAGGGCATGACAAAAGAGGCCATCGAGCAAGAACTTAAGGCGCGAGCTGCTAGAGGCGCAAGCCCGCAGGAACTGGAAGAAATCAGAATGATATATGCTCGTTCCGGCCGCAAGGGCGTTTTGCAACGGGAAGTCAACCTGGCGCTGCAGCGCTGGGAAAAGAGTCATTGGCATAATGATGCATTTGTCGTCGCCCAGCTCTATGCCGAATTGGGCGACATGGACAGTTCCTTCAAGTGGGTCGAGAAATGTGTCGAGCTCCGCTCCACGGTTCTGATCTGGATTTATGTGGGCGACACCGCGTGGCGGAAGGACCCCCGCTTCGCTGAGGTCCAGCGGAAAATGGGCGTCCATTTCTAGTGTCCTCCGGGCGAATGGCGACCGCTAGAGCTTGCTATTTGCCAGTGTACCTGATCCGCGACTTGATTCGCCGCGTCGGCCTCCCGCTCCGCCGACCTTAAGCGAAATAGTTTGGGAAACTGTGTGCCCTCACCTGGGACAAGTTTTCAACGGCTAGAAGTAAAACGGTAAGAGGCACTGCAGAGAGCGGTGCATTAAAAGCAAATGCCCTTGTGGCGGTCCGCGGCGCTTTGCCGCACGCGCTGTCAAGGCCGCGGGTTTTGCGTTCATCGAAGCGAAGTGAAGAGCCTTGGCAGAACAAGCGGATTCAAGGTGTCCAGCCCCAATGGATCCATTGCCGTCGAAAGCTCATTGTCCACACAGGCGTACGCGTTAATTCGTGCGTCCGGAATTCCCTCTCCAAGGGGATCTTCCGACAGGAACCGTCCTATATTCGTGTCGTAGTATCTGGCACGGTTATACGACGCGCCAAGCGGAATGGTTTGTTCGACCATCTGGCTATGCTGGTCCAACCTCTGCCACCTGCCCCGGTTGAATAGAGAGAAGAGCTTCAGCGCACGCTGGCATGAGCGGTAATAAATCTTTCATACGATTCGATTTCGCGCGAAGGATCAGGATGGAAACTCTTCGTCCAGCCATGTTCTGCTGGTACTTGATGTTGCGGTCGCTTGTGAGCAGCACGTCCCACCGGCGTTCCGCTAGCGCGAGGAGCTCGCCGTTCTTTTTCGAACCATACCCAGCTCTTCGTACGGTTTGGCACTCGTGGCCCATGTCCGCGACGCTTTCATTCAGCTCGTCGGGAAGGCATTCATCGATGAGGATCTTCATTTCCCGAAGCGGGCCAACAGGAGAGTCTTGGCTTCTTCCAACGCGGCAATCGCTTGCTCGCGGCTTACGCCCGGGTATTGTTTCAGAAATTCATCTAGCGTTTCTCCGCCCTCCAAATAGTCAAGCAGCGTCTGGAAAGGGACGCGCGTGCCACGGAAAACGGGTTCTCCGCTGTGGATGTCCGGATCCTGGACAATTACGCTTTGAGAGGTGGTTGCCATCGGGCCCCTCCTGATCGAAGACCAATTATCTCATCCCTCTAGACGGAGTGCTCTGAAAAATGTAATCGGTCGTCGACGAAGTGGACTCTAAGCCTGGACTTTTAGAATCCAGAGTGGTCCGGCACACGCTCGGTGCCTAGAAATTAAGGTAACGCCACCGCCGACCCAGGTCAGCCGGAAGCGATGTGTTGTCGATAGATTCGGTAGACCAGAATCTGTCCCACAAATAGTCCGATGGCAAAGCAAGCGTACACCCCCAGTGTCCAAAAGCCTTCCACGTCTGCAAGATGGAAACGCTCCAGGAAGCCTACCAGATGGCCAAGAGCAACAATGGCGCACGTGGGATCGATGGAGTCACGTTTGAAGCCATCTGAAGAAAGCGGAGTGGAGAGTTTTCTGAAACAGATTCAGGACGGACTGGCCCACAACACGTATCGGCCCATGCCGGTGCGGAAGAAGGAGATTCCGAAGGACGGAGGCACCAAGGTCCGCGAGTCAGCTGTCACGAAAATGTAACGCAAATTACAGAAAACGGCGGCAAAAATGCCGCGAATAACAATAAATGAAGGAGAAAGCGTTCGATTAGCCAATCCTCTGGCAAGATTTGGCAAAGTAGTTCGAACGGCTACGAACCAGAAGGTCGGGAGTTCGAGTCCCCCCAGGCGCACCATCTTTATCATCTCCATGCTGTTCGACTGCCACAATCAATTCGAGTTCAATTTGCATTTCCTTTTGGTCTTTACTTGGGTAGTTCCCGGTGATATTCAGAGAAGACTGGAAGCTCAGCAGGTGGAACCGCTGCGGTCCTGGATTCGTCAAAAAGCAGGACGGCAACGTCGGCAAATCGCAGCAGCGCGGCAACTACGGAAATCAGGCCGACGGCCATCAGATAACCGTAATCCTTGCGGGTCCTGGCTAACATCGTCTGCCTGTTTTCGGTTCAACTTCGGCTCAATTCAAGGCAGGATAAGCGGCGCGTTTCCTTGCAGGCGATACTAGATGCGGTACTTAGAGTTCTTCGCCGAACACTTGTAATACAATCAGTCCCGGTCACGGCTAACGATCTCGGCTATCCAGGTTTCCAATAGGGACCGCTGGTCGGGCTTCATCTCTGTAAAGGCAAGGCCCATCCCGAATCTCGGGTCGCAGTAAACCACCTTGGCCTTAGCCTCGAAGACGCCTTGGTCCCTGAGAATCCGCAATCCGACCAGCGTCCCGGTGGGGAACGGATTGAGCGCGTCAGCGTAACATCCCCCGAGGCCCAGTTCCGATGTGCGCGCTGAGAGTAGCGCCCCGGAACTCAGCTCGGTCAACTCCAAGGAAGCGACGAACTGGCAGCGCCGAACGGAACGCTGCTTCGCTGGTTGCAAGGATTTGTTTCTTCGAGTCATCGAGGATCAGTTACGCAGGCAATCCGGCAATAGATTGCTTGTTTGAATCAGCCAACGTCCAAGGGCCGCCAATACCTTCGACGATAGGCATCCGCCTCGTTCTAGTTGGCGGCCTGCTGCTTGGCCTGAGCTCGGCATGGATCAAGTGTGGGAAAGTCCACGCCCCAAAAACCAGGCGACGGTTTCAAGAATTTTATGCCAACCAGACCTAACCCGCCAGCTAGCCGCATCGGCCGCAGATAGACTACCTGGGATTCCGCGATTTCTCCGGTAGCTTGGTTGAAGACGTACAGAGTTTGGTCGCGTTCCACGGGTGCTCCGAAAGCGATCAGCCCGCCCCACAGGCTTACTTTCACAGCATACGCTTCTTCGTCCAAAAAACGGTTTCTCGAGCTCGAACCCCGCTCATAGATTTTCAGCGGCACGCGCAGCGTCATACGAGCGCTGCGTCTTGTTTCTGCCCCGTTTCTTTCAGCCATAGCCAGGCTCCTAAGGATGAGTTATACGGGTCGGTATGTACAAGTAGAATCGCCCAGGAGGTCCCCCTTCTTCAATAGTACGCTGGGGCGTTGGCGCTTAATGAGGCACTCCAGACGCCAGATTTCCAGGATTCCACCCGAGCAGGGCTCCTGCACCCGTTCCTTGCCAACGGCTACTCGATTCCCAGGCGGTGCTGCATCTGTTCCAGCGTCACTCCCTTGGTCTCCGGGTAGAAGAAGAGCACAACGAAGAATTGCACCGCCATCATCAACGCAAACAGGACAAACGGGTACGCTCCCGAAGATTTTGCAAGCTGTGGAAACGTGTAAGCAATAATGGCGTTCATGATCCAGTGCGACGAGCTTCCCAGCGCCTGCCCCTTTGCGCGCACGCGTGTGGGAAAAATCTCACTGATGTAAACCCAGATCACTGCCCCTTGTGAAATGGCAAAGAACGCGATATACGCCACCAGCAGCCACAGAAGAAATCCGCGATGACTCTCGGTAAAGAACACGCCAGCCACTCCGGCCAAACACGCGGCCGTGCCCACCGATCCAATCAGCAAGAGCGTCTTGCGCCCCAGCTGGTCGATGACCGACATGCCCACTAGCGTTGCTACTAAATTCATGCTACCGACAGCCACTGCTTGCAGATCACCGGAAACCTTGCTAAATCCTGCCGCGGCAAAAATGTCGTTCAAATAATAGAGAATGGCATTGATGCCGGAAAGTTGATTGAACATTCCAATGGAAATGGCCAGAAAAATCGGCAGCCCGTACTTGCGCGTGAAAAGCGGTTCGGCGGACTGTAGCCGTTCCAAATGGATGGAGTCGACAATCTCCTTCAGCTCGGCTTCGGGATTTTCCGCACCCATCACCTGCAGCACCGAGCGTGCTTCCGCGACGCGATTTTGCGTCACCAGCCATCGCGAGCTAGGAGGAATGCCGAACAGCATCACCAAAAACAAGACTGCTGGAATTCCCGCCACGCCGAACTGCCAGCGCCATTCGGCCATCCCAAATCCCATTCGCGCGATGCAATAGTTGGAGAAGTACGCCAGCAAAATCCCGATGACGACATTGATTTGAAAAAGTCCCACCAGGCGGCCGCGCATCTTGGCTGGCGCCAACTCCGCTATATAAACCGGACCGAGCACCGACGATCCGCCGATTCCAAGTCCTCCGATAAAGCGCGCGGCCAGAAGCGCATACCAGTTCCACGCAAACGCGCAACCCAACGCCGACAAAACATAAAACACGGCAAGGACCCGCAAGGTCTCGCGTCCCCCCCATCTTTGCCCGGGGATGCCCGCGGACATGGCCCCAAGAATCGTGCCAATCAGCGCTACGGCAACCGTGAAGCCTAGGGCTTTCGGGCTTAACGCATACGCAATCGTAAGCGAGTGTGTGGTCCCAGCGATGACCGCCGTGTCGAATCCGAACAGCAGCCCGCCGAGCGCCCCCACGACGGTTGCTTTTCTCAAAGCGGCGTTCAGTTGGAGCTCCTCTCGGCTGCGGAATTCGCGCCCGCCCGAACGAACGAACCGTTGTTTATATCACTTTCCTCGTTGCCGGTTTGCAAAATCGCAGTGTCGATGCCCTCTAACGCTGCTGATTTAGGGTTGGGAACTGCGGCGCCCGGCCAATTCGCAGGAGAAAGTCTTCTCCTTGCAAGTCTCGTCCGGAAGTAAGACCAGCCCCCTGACGAACCGATTGGAAAAATTATTCAGCAAATTGTCGTCGCGTTGGGAACCCCGAGCCGCGCTCGTAAGGTTCCCCGTTCCTCCTGAGCGAAGACGCTTCGTGCGTCAGAAGCTGAGCCGCAGCGACATTTGAATCTGTCGCGGGCTCCCGATGGTCTTGTTAACGATTCCCAAGCCACTCGCGGTCGGCGAGGAGTAAAGACTCGAACCGTAGACCGGGAAATCGTTGAAAAACAGGTTTTGCGAAACGTTGTCGACGGGAATATCGAAACTCGCCGTATTGGTGAGGTTGAACACGTCGAAGCTAAACTTCAACGACGCCCTCTCGGTGATCTGCGTGAGCTTCACCAGCGAGAGATCGGTCCTCTTTTGCCATGCTTGGCGAAAGATGTTGCGTTGGCCTGTCGTGAAGTTGGTCTCATAAGTATCACCGGCAGGAATTGCCCCCCCAAGATCTCCTGGACTGAGGAGCGGCAGCGTGAAGCAGGCAGCATTCAGGGCAGGCGCGCCCGGTGTAGCCCCACTAGCCCCCGTCAGTGCCTTCGAGGGACTGCAAGAGCCGAGCGGGACGACCGGATTCGTTATGCCATCAGACGTGCCAAAGAAGATGCTGCCCACCGCACCGGAGTAGTCGACGACGCTATAGGGCTGCCCGCTTTGAATGATGGCAAGTCCCTCGATGGCCCAGCCATCCGCGAATCGGCCCTTCATCGATGTTAGCTCAAAAAATTTTGGAAGCTGGTAGAGATACGTAAAGTTGATCACGTGTTTGCGGTCGAAGTCCGATAAGCCGTAGCCGCTGCGAAGATTGAGCGGATTGTTTCCGTTATAGAACAGGCCCATGCCGCTCTGCTCATCCGTCGAGTGCGAGAACGTATAGGAAAAGCCGACTTGCAGCCCATGGCTCAAGCGTTTTTCGACGTGCGCCTGCAGCGCGTTGTAAGCCGAGATGCCCGCCGCTGTGTACGACTCGGATTCCGACGAATAGCCAATATAGGGAACGCGCAGATCCACGTTGCCGCCTTCGTAGGTCGCCTGCATTTGCGTTCCATCGGGGAGCCCCATGAATTGGCAGTCGCTCGTGGATCCAGTAGCACCGCTCAAGTTGCAGCCTGAATCATAGTTCGTACAGGCGGCGGGGTTAAGTGTGGGATTGCAACCCGCAGGCGCCAGAATGTTGTACCCGTAAGTGTAGTTCTGACCGTGGATGGGGTGGCTGGGGGAAGCGATGCCGGCCTGGTTAAACGGAATTGGAATCACTTCATGCCGGCCAAGGTTGCCAACGTAGCCCACTTCGATCAACAAGTCATTCCGCGGCTGCCATTGGATATCCAGGATCTGATTGAAGGTGTAAGGGAGCTTATTCTTCCGATTGTAATCGGCGAAAGCGAAAAGCTGTGAGCCACTCTCGATAGCCGCCGCGTTGGGCAAGCTGATCGTAGCAGGATTGCCGGTAGGCGGGCCCTGAAGGCTCGCGCCCCAAGGGTTGTTGAAGGAGCCGCCATTCGGTTGCGAAGGAGTTGTCTGAGCTGGGTCGCAGGTCGGGATGAACCCTTCATAAAAAGAGCCAATGGCTGTACAAACCTGCGAATTCACAAACGGCGGAGACTGGTTCACTCCGAACGGCCCGCCGGGAATGACGCCCGCAGCCACACCTGGAGAGAGATAGGTGAAGAGTTCGCCGCGGTCGTAGTACATGCCCCAGCCGGCCCGCACCACAATCTTGTTGTGAAACTTATCTGGACTCCAGGCCACGCCCAAACGCGGCGCAACCCCCCATTGCCTTCCCGTCAGCGTCGAGTTGCTGACGCCTTTGGTGGGGAACAGTTTATTGTTGCCACCGATGATCAAGCCGTTCGAGACGATGGTATCCGTGGCCGCGTTGTAATCGTAGAGCAAAGGTTCGAAGTTGTAAATGCGCCCGTATTTCTCTGTGAGGCCGCCGTGATCATCAAACCGCACACCCGCTGTGATGCTTAGGTTAGGACGAATCTGGAATTTATCTTGGACATAAGCGGCGGTATCTTTCGAGCGCCAATAACGATTGGCGTCGCCTTGGAGAAACGCGGACGTAACGAAGCCGTTCGGGCTGTAAGAAGTTTCCAGGCCTTGCAAGAATTGCGAGAAGTCGGCGAAAGCGATAACGCCTTTGTCGGTGCGCTCATCGCGGGTGTTCAGTTGCGTGTAAGCCCAGCTACCGCCAAACGTGACGGTATGCTTCCCATGGATCCAAATGGCGTTTGCCGAGGGCATGAACCGGTTTTGGAACACCCCCGTAAAAGCCCCCTGCGAGTTGGCGCCACCGCCGATATTCATTCCCGCGTTGGGCACAAAGTTCGTGTTGTAGGGTGCGGCGTTTCCATAGTTATCGACAATCGATAGGCCCGGGAAGTAGGTGGAGCCGAAAGTGTTGAAGGTATAGTCTGCCGCGGGGAGGCCCGGGATAAGAGTCTGAATGTAGGAACTGAATTGCTGCGGCGTAAAGGGTTGGTCAATCGTGCTGTAAACCTTTTCGCGAATGAAGCCGAAAACTTCCGCGACGCTCAATCGAGGTGTAATCGTCTGTGTATTGGTAATGGATGCCACTTGGCTGCCCGCATCCAGGTGCTGCGTGAATCCGGGCGAACCAGAATAGGCATATGGCGCGATGCTGGGGTCGTGCTGGTAATAATATTTCAAGGCCAGCGTGTCTTTGGAACTCGCATTCCAGTCCAGATCAGCAACGCCCTGATTCGCTATGAAATAGGACGTGCCCACCGTGAATGCATTTTCAGGAAAATTGATGCTGATCGGATTTACAGCGGGATTCGTGCTGGCTGACGGAATTAAGTATTGGCCGTTGGGAAGTTTGTAATTCAGCAGGCCGTAAGCGATAGGGTTGATGTCGCCGGGTGCCGTACCAACCGTTGCGTTCGTTGTAGCTGCAGCAGGGAAGTTGCCATTGACCAGCGCGGCCAAAGCCGCCGGATTGTTCCGGATGCTATCCGTCAGCCCTGGTGGGACCGCCACGCGCGAACTGCCGATCTCCTGATCGGAATCATGAGTGTGTTGGAAGCTGACAAAGCCAAAAAGTTTGTTTTTGAGGATGGGCCCGCCAAGGGTCCCGCCCGCGGTGTAACGATGCAGTTCCGGAACTTTGTCGCTCGCCGGGATATTGGGATCCGCGTTATAGAAAAAGGGCGCAGCGTTGAGCGCATCGGTTCCTCGATGCCCATAAGCGCTGCCGTGGAAATCGTTCGTTCCGGAAGCGGTACTGATGTCAATGTGCGCGCCGCTCGTCGAGCCTTGCTGTGCATCGTACATCGAAGTGTTTACGCGAAATTCCTGAATGGTTTCCGGGGCCGGTGTCGGCAGCGCCTGCCCAATCGCCAAATAAGGCGATGCCGTGCTCTGGATGGGCTCCGCGGTCGTGCTGGAAAGGCTAGCCGCCCCCCCAATGCCGGTGTTGTTCACGATGCGCGCGGAAGCCACTGAGCTGGTGCTCTTCCCATTGAACAAGTTGCTGGCGTCCACGCCGTTCATCATGAACGTGTTGCTGGTGTCGCGCTG
>Ga0307474_10000589_pt1 | contig 26047 bp, 19 predicted proteins | sample atmos_gasesECM1C_2_FD_203312 | JGI IMG/M metagenome (GOLD analysis project Ga0307474, IMG submission 203312) | Hardwood forest soil microbial communities from Morgan-Monroe State Forest, Indiana, United States - atmos_gasesECM1C_05 | ecosystem: Environmental > Terrestrial > Soil > Temperate... | reverse complement strand
GGGCGACCAACTGGTCCACGCGATCTTGACCGCAGCGGAAGATAGGGAAGTCCACTGCCTGGTGATCACCGGCAATGGGCGCGCATTCTGCGCCGGCGGCGACATCGAATTTCTGCGCGACGCCCGTAAACGCAAAGCCACCGCCGAACTCGAAAAGTTGGTCTTGTCCGGCAAGGAAGTCGCCCGCGCCATCGCCATCATGCCCAAACTTGTCATCGCCGCCGTGAATGGTCCGGCCGCGGGTGGCGGCATGAATCTGGCGCTGGCCTGCGATATTCGGATCTGTTCCGACCAAGCGAAATTCGCCGAATCCTTTTCGCAAATTGGGTTATTCCCGGACTATGGCGGCACCTATTTTCTGCCCAGAATTGTCGGCCCCACCCGCGCCGCCGAATTGTTTTATACCGCGCAGATGCTTTCGCCCGATGACGCGCTGAAGCTCGGCTTGGTCAGCCGCGTGATCCCTCAGGCTGAATTCGAAGCCGAAACTAAGAAACTTGCCGAATCTATCGCCAGCGGAGCCGGCGTGGCCCAACGCGCGGTGAAACACCGTATGCTTTCCGAGGACCAGAAAACACTCGAAGCCGCGCTCGACGAGGAAGTCCGCATGCAAATCTACGCCTTCGAATCGGAAGACTGCCTCGAAGGCCTGAACGCCTTCGCCGAAAAGCGCAAACCGAATTTCAAAGGCCATTAAAGAGCGCGAGGCTTCGCGCTCTTGTACCGAACCAGACATTAAATACCTTGGCGAATCCCATTTGACTCATCGTTCCGAAACCGCCGCCACCGCACGTCCCTACACTTTCAGTGAACTTATGGTCGCTGCCGCCGCTCGCGAAATCGGCGATGGCGAAGTGGTGTTCGTAGGCATGCGCCTGCCCATGCTGGCCTTTCTGGTCGCGCGGCGAACCCACGCTCCCCGCGCCGTCGGCCTCTTTGAAAATGGAATCATTCGCGAGACGCCTTCAACCCAACTGCTTTACACCATGGGTGACCCGCCCAATATTTTCGAAGCCACCCAGTGTGGCCAAATGCTCGACGTGATGGCTCTGCTGCAGCAAGGCCGCGTCGACGCGGGCTTTCTGGGCGCTGCGGAGATTGATCGTTTCGGCAATCTCAATACCACCTGGGGCCATCGCAACAATGAAATGCAGCGCTTGCCCGGTTCCGGGGGAGCCTGCGATATCGCCTGTCTTGCGCGCCGCACCGTGGTTTTGTTAGCTCATGATCGGGAACGCCTCACCGACCGCGTCAGCCACATCACCTCCCCGGGATTTGGCACCGGCGGGGCTTGGCGCCATTCTCATGGCCTGCCTACGGCTTCCGGGCCCTCCGCCGTAATTACCACTCTCGGCGTACTGCGTTTTGGCCACGATGGCGAAGCGTTTCTATCGTCCGTGCATCCAGGCGTCAGCGTCGAAGAAGTTTTGGCCAATACCGGCTGGACCCTCCGGGTCGCTGACGAGCTGATCGAAACCAAGCCGCCGACCGGCGCCGAGCTGGACGTGATGCGCGAACTGGATCCCCATCATTTCTGGACCCGATAAGATGACCCCCGAATCAAAATTCGAATCGAAGCTCGAATCCAAAGTAATATCCATGCGCGACGCCATCGCGCAACATGTTCCCTCCGGTTCCATGGTGCTGATGGGCGCCCAGCTCGAGCAGATGATTCCGTTTGCCGCTGGGCATGAATTGATTCGTCAGGGCCGCCGTGACCTCACCCTGGTCGGCCCCATTTCCGATATTCTCTTCGATCAGATGATCGGGGCGGGTTGTGTCTCGCGCGTGATGGCTGCCTGGGTCGGCAATGTTTCGGCCGGCGTTGGCTATTGCTATCGGCGCGCCACCGAACGCAACATCCCGCGACGCCTGGAAGTCGTCGACTACTCGAATTTCACCATGGCGTTGGCGTTGCACGCGGGCGCCATGGGCACTCCGTTCATGCCCACCTACGCCACCCTGGGCAGCGACCTGCTCAAGAAAAATGGGAATCTGCGCGAGTTCGCCTCGCCGGTCAGCGAAGAAACTTTGGTCGCCGTCCGCGCGTTGCGCCCCGACGTCGCCATCCTGAACGTGCAGCGCGCCGACGCGCAGGGCAATGCCCATTTGTGGGGCAGCTTGGGAGTCGCGCTCGACGGCGCTCGCGCTTCCCGCAAAATAATTATCGTGGCCGAAGAAATCGTCGAGCCCTGCATCATTTCCTCCGACCCCAACCGCACCTTGGTGCCGGGATTCCTCGTCGCCGCCGTCGTTCACGAACCGGGCGGCGCGCACCCGTCACCTGTTCAAGGCTATCTCGGACGCGATCACGCGTTTTTCGAGGAGTATCACGAACGCTCACGCCGCATCGAAGATTTTGAGGACTGGCTGGCGCACTGGGTCCTGCACCTTCCGGACCGGCGCGAATATTGGAAACAACTTGGTTCCGCTCGAACCGGCGCCCTGGCCGTAAAGCATCACGCTTTTTCCGCTCCCGCGGACTTTGGATACTGATGACCGACGACTTGATGGCCAACATTGAAATTACGCCCCGCGAGACCAAAGAATTGCTGGCGCGCGAAAAAGAAGTGCTGTTCCTTGATGTGCGCGAGCCATGGGAGTACGACACCGCCCACATCGACGGCTCGGTGTTGATTCCCATGCGCGAAATTCCCGCTAATTTGCAGCGTATCGAAAATTCCGAGCAGATCGTGGTCTTCTGTCATCACGGAATGCGCAGTCTCGACGTTGCTGCCTGGCTTCGAACGCAGGGCGTAGAGGTCGTGCGTTCGATGGCCGGCGGCATCGACCGCTGGTCCACTGAAATCGATCCAACTGTGCCCAGGTACTGACCGACTTTGAGGTGATTCATGGCCGGAGCCAAAAAGAAAGCTACGCAGAAATCAAAGAAAGCGAAAACTTCTTCCTCAGCCAAAAAGAATCGCCGCAGCGTCGCGTTTCTGCAAAAACCGACCTGCACCAGCTGCCGTAATGCAAAAGCCTACATGGAAAAATGCGGTTTCGATCTGCGTCTCCGCGACATCGGCAAAGACCGGCTGCGGCCGGAGGAAATTGAAAGTCTGATCGGCAACCGCGACTACCGCCAGTTTCTGAACACCCGCAACGAACTGTACCGCCGCAACAACATGAAAGAAAATCCGCCCTCGCGGGCCGAAGCCGTCAAGATGATCGCCGTCGAGCCGAACCTGATCCGTCGCCCCATCATCATTGCCGGCGACAAAATTATCCTGGGCTTCGATCAAGAACGAATCGACGAGCTGTGAAAGGCCCAATTCACTCCGCCGTAGAGATCAATACGATTGGGGTAATCGGCGCCGGCCCATCCGGCCGCGCTATCGCCTATCTGTCCGCGCTGTCGGGGTATCGCACCATCCTCGAAGCCGTCTCCCAGGAATTCCTCGACGACGCACTCTCCTCGATCCGGCGACTCTTGGATGACCGCGAAAAGGAAGGTTCGATAACAGCCCAACAAAAAGCTCAAGCGCTGGCGAGCCTACGCACATCTCGATCCGTCGAAGATGTTTGCCGCGAAGCGGATCTCCTGATCGAAGCCGCCCAGGAAGAAATGGAAGTAAAACTCGAAATCTTCACGCTCTTCGACAAATTCGCAAAACCTGCCGCTATCTTAGCCAGCTGCTCTCCCACCATTTCGATAGACGAACTCACCGAAATAACCTTTCGCAGCGAATACTGCATCGGCCTGCGTTTCCGCGATCCGCTCATGCCTTCAGGTCGGTTGGAGATAATTCAAACCGCCGAAACTTCAGAAGGCACCGTCGCAGCCTGCCTGGGGGTAGGAAGACGAATGGGAAGGGAAGTCTCCGTCAGCAGGATTTAGCGCCCGCCTTCAGCTGTCAATTTCCCGGCGCGGGCTCATGCTTTTTCAGTACCGGCTTGTTCGAATCTTCCGCCGGCGCGCTAGCCGCAGGGGCCGCCGAGGGCGCTGCGGCCGGAGCCGCGCTCGCTCCCGTTGCCGGAGCGGCTTGCGAATCGTCGCCAGTGTAGGGTTTCTGAATGTATCGCGCGACTTCTTGCTGCGCCCCGGCAGTGTCGTCGCCCAAATGCTGCGCCAGGCTATATTCGTTGATGGCGCGTTCGCGCTGGCCTAACACGTCATAAATTTTGCCGATGTAAATGTGACTCCACACTTCAGTCCACTTGGGATCCAGATCGCCGCCCAACGCCGCGCGAAATGCATTCGCCGCCGCTTGATAATTCTTCTGGTAGAACATCGCCTCCGCCAGCCGGAAATGCGCCAGCGAATTGCTTGGCTGGGTATCGAGCGCCTTCTGATACTCCTGAATCGCCTCGTAGTACTTGCCTTGTTCGGCGAATCCCTCGCCGCGCGCGATCAGCGCATGCACCCGCAGCCGCGGGCTCGACTTCAGCAAATTGTTATTCGGATCGATGATCACGCCATTCGGCTTCGGCCGCCCGAAGGTTTCCACTTCAAATGATTGCGTCGTTCCCGTAATCAGAATTCTTTTCGTTTCCGGATTTCCTTCCGTGTCGATTCGAATTTCCACTGGCATGCGGAACGTATCCAGGTCCTGATGAATCTTGCCGACCACCTTGAAGCCTTTTCGCGTGCGGTAGACGATGTATTCCAGCTTGAATTCCGGAACACCGGTGGAATTTAGCCACTGCGAAAAGAACGAAACCAGGTTCACCGGCGGCTGCCCCTTCACCGGCGGTGGGATCTTAGTCGTCGCCATTCTTTCAAAATCGTTCAAATTCGCGTTCTTCCCTTCGTACTTCTTGTAAAACTCGCGCATCAGTGAATTGAAGGCGTCATCGCCCAGCTGAGTGCGCAGCATGTGAAAAACCAGCGCCCCTTTATCCGCCACAATCGACCGGTATTCATTCGAAAAAGTTTCGAGCCGGGCCGCCTGCGAAATCGGCGCCGTATCCTCGTACATCAACGCACCAACCGCGAAATCTTCGAGCGCTTTGTGCAAGCCCGCCGCCCCGTCGGCTTGTTCGGCGTACATCGCCTCCGCGTACCGTGACAACCCGTCGGTCAGCCAGGTGTCCGACGCGCTCGATGGCAGCACTCGATCGCCCCACCATTGCTCTGCGGCCAGTTGTGACAGCAGCCGCTCGTTCACTCTTTGCGTCCATTGCCGCGCACTGATCAGCAGCAATCCCGGAGCCGCATAACCCTGCACGGTGCCATCCGGAAGCTGCGCAATCGTCAACGGATCGTATTCCTTCAGGTTCAGCTGTCCGAACGCATCGGAGAAATAGCTGACAATGTGCGAAAGAGAAGTGGCGTAGGCGTTCGCCGTATTGGCCTGCACCGGAGGAGTGAAAACCGAAACATTGAATCCTTCTACCTGCATGGGAGAAAGCTGTAGCGCCCCGGCCACAAAACTGCCCACCGGCGCCGCGTGCTCGCAGTGAAATACGTAGGTGGCCTGTCCCGGCGCTCCCTTGCCGATTCCCGGAGCCATGGTAGGAGAGTCGGCCTTGCCGGTCCCCACCACCGCAAAACTATCCGGCACCGTAATCTTGAACGTCCCCGTATACCGGTTGGTTGGATAACCGGTCAGCGGAAACCAGCGCGCCGGTAACAGCAGGTACGCGGAAGTCTTATCCACGGACGCAAACCGCACGCCCTTTGTTGGGCTGTCGTCTTCACTCGATATCGGACCGGTATAATTGAATACCAGCGTAACCGGCTTGCCCGGAGCCACCGCCTCCGGCAGCCCAATCGTCAGCCGCATCGGCAGCGTGTTGTCCCGCTCGAATTCCAGCGGTTTCCCGCCCGGAACGTTTACCGAATTGATTTTCAAATCCTGATGCAGCTCCACTACCACCGTCCGCGACACCTGTTGCGCGACGAATTCCACTTTGGCCAGGCCGGAGATGGTCTGATCGTCTGGATGGAGCAGCACTTCTACTTCATAATTGGTCGCGCGGAAGGGAAATCCTTGGGGAGGTAACTGGGCCCGCAGGCTGGACGGAACGATCAGCGCAACAAGAAACGCCGCGGTCAGCGCTGCGAACACGCCAACTCTCCTGCGGCCTCGGTCCGGGATTAATTTGAACAAGGGAAATGACCTCACTGGCGTAGCGGGCGGCTCTACTACTTCAGATACCGAAAACCCCCGGACAGTTGCCCCACAAAAGGTTACATCATCCCCGCAAAAATGTCCGCTGCGCGCTCGATCGCGCCGCCCGGCCCCAGCTTCGCCCGCACTTCCGCCAGGCCCGCCTTCACCTCATCGCAGGCCGAATCGGAGTCCAATATCCGCCGGACCTCTTTCTCTACCGCCTCCGGCGTGAATTTATCCTGAATGAATTCCGGCACCACCTGCCGCCCGCCGATCAGGTTGACCATGCCAATAAACGGCGTTCGAATCATCCGCTTCAGAATTGCCGCGGTCGTACGCCGCACGTGATACACCACTACCATGGGCGTCCCCAATAGCGCAGCCTCGATGGTCGCCGTTCCGCTGGCCACGATCGCGCAATCGGCGGCCGCCAGCGCGTTGTACGTCTCGCCTTCCACCCTGATGATTTTCACCTTGGGCTGGGCGTGCTGCAGAAACAATTCGGGCGTCAGTCCGTGCGCAGTGGCGTGCACGAACTGCACATTGCCCGGCTGGGCTAGCCGCTCGCATGCCGCCATGATCCGCCCGTAGTTCTGCGCGATTTCGCTGGGCCGGCTTCCAGGCAGCATAGTCACGATGGGTAGCGAAGCATCCAAACCATGTCGCGCAGCGAATTCCTCTCGTGACATCGTAGGACGAACCGTATCCACCAGCGGGTGCCCGACGAAATCCACCGGCACGCCGGCGTCCCGGTAAATCTGTTCCTCGAACGGAAAAATCACCACCATCCGATTCACCAGGCGTTTCACCACTCGAATGCGCCGCGGCCGCCACGCCCAAATTTGCGGGCCGATGAAATATCCAACCGGCACGCCAATCTGTTTCATTCGCCGCGCCACGCCCAGATGCGTGCCCGGCGAATCCACCAGCACCGCCAGTTGCGCGTTCCGGACCTTGGCTTCGCGCTTCAGCCGATTCTGCACGCCGATGACGGTGGGAATTTTGTGTAGAACTTCGGTAATGCCCACCACCGCGACTTCATGGTAATCCGCGACCAGCTCCACGCCCGCGGCGTTCATACGCGGCCCACCCATCCCGAAAATGGACCGCTTCGTGCGGGCTTGCAGTTCCGTGGCGAGCCGCGCGGCGTACATATCGCTCGATGCTTCGCCGGCCGAAAGTAGGATCGGACGTTCAGTCATGCGTCGCCATGATCTTCGAGGCTCGCCAAATACCAAAGGGAATTTCTTTCGGGTCAGGGTCGGAAGGAAGCGACGGACCGGGCGTCTTTCTCGCCGGCCTCTCAATCATTCGCGGACATCGGTTGCGAAAATCCGCTCGGTGCCGCGCCCGGCAGCGCAGTCGCAAATTCCTGCTCCTTGTACTGCAGCTGATAGAGCCGGTAATAAATTCCCCGCAGCGCCAGCAGTTCCTGATGCGACCCTTGCTCCCGCAGCCGGCCTTTGTGGAACACCAGGATTTGGTGGGCGTGCTGAATCGTGCTCAGCCGGTGCGCGATCACTACCGCGGTGCGGCCTTTGAGCAGCCGGTCCAGCGCTTCGCGAATCATCAACTCGGTTTTGGTGTCGACGCTCGATGTGGCTTCGTCCAGAATCAAGAATGTCGGATCGTGCGCCAGGGCCCGCGCAAAACTCACCAGCTGCCGCTGGCCTACCGAAAGAGTTGAGCCGCGTTCCGTAACCGGCGTCTCCACGCCCAGCGGCTGCGAGGCCACATACGGCCCAAGCCCCACTTCGCGCAGCGCCTCCTCGGTGTCCGCCCGGTCGATGCTCGGCGTACCCAGTTTCACGTTCGATTCCAGCGTTCCAGTGAAAAGAAACGGATCCTGCAGCACGATCCCGAAAAGTCGCCGCAAATCATGCATCTCGAGTTGGCGGATATCGATGCCATCCAGCAGAATTTCGCCGCGCTGAATATCGTAGAACCGCAGCAGTAGCTGAATGATTGTGGTCTTTCCCGCGCCGGTATGGCCCACGATCGCCAAAGTCTCTCCCGGCTCCACTCGGAACGAAACATCGCGCAAAATCCAATCCTTCTCTTCGGGTGTCGCACCGCCATGATACGCAAACCACACGTTGCGAAATTCAATTTCGCCTCGTGGCTTTTCAATCGTACGCACCTGCGCCGGAGAAGTAATCGTCACCGGCTCGTCCAGCAGCCGGAAAATCCTTTCCGACGCCGCCATGGCACTCTGCAAAATATTGAATTTTTCGCTCAAGTCCTGAATCGGCCGGAAGAACCGCTGCGCGTACATCATGAACGCCACGATCACACCGATCTTGATCGTGCCGCTGATAACCTGCGTCCCGCCCACCCACGAAAGCAGCGCGATTCCGGACATGCTCAGGAATTCGACACCTGGATAAAAGAACGAAAATGCGTCGATCGCATCTTTGTACGCGATCATGTGCGTGCGGTTCAGCTCTTCAAATCGTTTGCGCGATTTCTTCTCGCGGTTGAAAAGCTGCACGATCGCCATTCCGCTTACATGCTCTTGCAAGTAAGCGTTAATCGCCGCAATCGCGGTTCGAATCCGCCGGTTCGCATCCCGCACTTTGTTGCGGAAGATGTAAGTCAGCAGGATCATGAAGGGCAACGGCGAAAATGTCGCAAACGCCAGCGGTCGGCTCCACTTGAATAACACCACCGCCATGGCGATCAGCAGAAAGAAATCGTTCAGCATCGCTACCACGCCGGACGCGAACAAATCGTTCAGCGCGTCTACGTCCGTCGTCGACCGAGTCACCAGCCGCCCAATCGGGCTGCGGTCGAAGAAACTCATCGGCAATCGCTGTAGGTGCGAAAAAATCTCCCGGCGCAGGTCGTACATGGTCTTCTGCCCGACCCACTGCATGATGCGGACCTGTACGTACTGCAATCCAAAACTGGCCAAAATCGAGCCCGCGTAGGCCAGCGCGACCCACACCAAACCCATCAGCGCGATCTTGCGCGTGATGTCGCCCTGAAACCCCGGAATAATGAATTTGTCGATCCCGACGTGGAACAAATAAGGCCCCGCAATTTCCAGCGCGGTAATCCCCAATGTGAACGACAACGCCGCGACCACTTGCCAACGGTAGGGACGCAGGTACTGCATCAGCCGGCGGGTCAGCTGCGAATCGTATAGCTTGCCGAGCTTCTCTTCTTCGCGGAAATCGCTCATTCGCGGGCCAGCTCTTCTTCCAGCATTTGTTTCTGATTCAAATCCGCGTAATACCCGCCCAGCGCCAGCAATTCATCGTGCGTGCCGCGTTCGATGATCCGCCCTTCGCGCAGCACGATGATCTGATCCGCGTTTTTCACCGTGGAAACGCGGTGCGAAATCAGTATCGACGTGCGCTGGCTCATCACGTCCCGCAGGCGGCGCAGAATGCGCTCTTCGGTATCGGTATCGACGCTCGAAAGCGCGTCGTCCAGTATCAGGATCTTCGGCTGCCGCAAAATCGCGCGCGCGATCGAGGTGCGCTGTTTCTGCCCGCCGGAAAGCGTGATTCCGCGCTCGCCCACCATGGTTTCGTATTGGTGTGGAAAACTCTGAATCTCGCCCGACAGGCTGGCGATTTCCGCCGCCTCCAGCACGCCTTCCTCAACCGTATCGGTCACTCCGAAAGCGATGTTCTCGCGCAGCGTATCGCTGAACAGGAACGTATCCTGCGGAACGAATCCGATGGCTTGTCGCAACTCCGTCAGCGGATAGTCGCGAATCGAGCGGCCATCCAAAAACAGAGTTCCCGCAGGCGCTTCCCACAGCCGCGCAATCAGCGCCGCCAAAGTCGACTTGCCGCTTCCCGTCGGACCTACCACCGCCAGCGTCGAGCCCGCCGGAATTTCCAAACTGATGTCATGCAGCACCGGCCCGCCACGCGAGCCCTCTGCATTTCCTGAGGACGTCGGGTAAGTAAAGGTCAGGTCGCGAAATTCAATTTCTCCCTGAATTCTCGATGCCCCGCCCGCTGTCAGGTCTGCCGGCGCGTTGGTGTGTCGCGCAGGCGCCGCATCCGCACCGCGGCCCAGACCGTCACGAATCCCGGCCTGCGAATTCAAAATGTAGTTCAGCCGGCCCATCGACGCCGCACCGCGCTGGAAAATATTGGTCACCCATCCCAGCGCGATCATCGGAAACACCAGCTGGCCCAGGAACCAGTAGAACGCCCACATGGTCCCCACCGTGAAGCGGTGATCGATCACGTCCGTCCCGCCCTTGCCCAGCAAAATGACGAAAGTAACTCCAATCAGTGCGGTCAGGAACGGGAAGAACAAACTCCACGTCGCGATCAGCTTGATGTTCTGGTCCACATAATCGCGGTTGGCTTTGTCGAACGCCTCAATTTCCGACTGTTCCTGCGCATACGCGCGAATCACCCGCACGCCGGTAAGATTCTCCTGGGCCCGCGTCGAAAGCGCGCCCAATGCCGCCTGGATCTGCTCCGACAGCCGGTGAATCGTTTCGCCGAAATAGCGTACCGCGAAAGCCACCACCGGAACCGGCAACAAGACCCACAGAGTCAGGCTCGGCGACAGCCGGAACATGAAAAAGATCGCCACCACCATGGTCACGATGGTGGTCGCGCTGTACATGATTCCGGGGCCCAGCACCATCCGTACCGCGTTCAGGTCGTTCGTGGCCCGCGACATCAAATCGCCGGTGCGGTTCCGCACGTAAAATTCCGGGTCCATCGCTAGAAAGCGGTCGAACAGATCGTTCCTTAAATCGAATTCGATCTCGCGCGACACCCCGATCAGGATCCAGCGCGACCAGAACGAGAAAAATCCTTTCACCGCCATGATCGCGATCAGGATGATGCAATATTTCCCCAGCGCCGTGCGGCTCAGCGGCGCGTAAAACGAAAAAAGCGGCGCCAGCAAAGCCCGCGCCGATCCCTGCAAGGTCGCCAGCGTCTGCGGCGAACCGGTCAAACAGTCGGTAATCGCTCCGATCACCAGCTGCGGCAAAGCGCCCACCAAGCCCGTCAACGTATTCGTGACCAGGCCCAGCGCCGTCATCGCCTTGTAGCGCTTCACATAGGGAAGCAGCGTTTTGAGCTGATCCCATCCCGAAGGCTTTTTTACCTTCGCGGCGGCGGGCGCGGCTGTTGCGGGTTGGGCTATCGCGCTCATAGGCGGACTTGCGACTCCGGTGTTTCCAGTGCGGGCAATTCACCTAGAAAATTTTCGAAGGTTCTATCCATCGATTGATACCGCTTGGCTTTCGCGTTCCAGCGGACTTCTACCGGCACCGCGTATCCACCTTTCGGCGCCTGCAACGGCGTGAAATACAACAGCAGGCCCTTATCCGGATCTTGTTCGGCCTGCATGCGCCAGCCGTTCACTGGCGCCAGCGGCGTCCCGCCCAGAAACCCCTTTGGATTTTCCAGATGTTCGTCGCACCGCAATATTTCTTTCCAGGAAGTGCCGTTTTTCTCTAGAACGACGGCGCGGGTGATTACGTTGCCCCGTGGCACGCCCGGTGGCAGCGCCTTGATCTTATTCACCGCCAAAATCTGCTGCGTCCCGGTTTTCGACAGGTCGCCAAACAGCAGCACATCCGTTTCCGCGCCCAGGGATTTTTCCGCCGCCTTCTGCATTTCGTCGGGCGCCGCCGGAGTTGCCGGAACGGTAGCTGAACCCGTCGCGTCCGCATTCGGCGCCGCGCCCTTGTCGGCTTTGGCAGCCGATGATGGGGAAGCGGTCGATGACGACGAAGATGAATCTTTTCCGCCACACCCCGCCACGCCGAACGCCAGAATTCCCATCGCTACAAGCCCAAGGATTTTTTTCATGAAGTCCGATTCTATCGTGTCACTGTCCGTCACGGAAGCACTCTGCAGATTAGCCCACTCTTACCCGGCGCGGGACTAGTGCGCCGCTAGAATCTCTTCCATCCGCGCCTCAAAATTCTCTTCGCCTTCCGACCACAGCTTCAGTTTGGCCACGGGCAGCGCGTCTTCCATCTTTCGCACCCAGCCGAACAGGCTCTTGATGTTTTCCCGGGTCTTTTCCTGATACATCTGTAGATTCGCTGGTTTGGCCATGGATTCCAGAAAATGCGCTTCCTCCGGACTCTCCGGCCGCCGAGCGATCTGCCGGATGCCCAACAACCCGCCGTGCCCGGTAAAAAGGTGTTCGAATCCGAAATTCACCTCGAAGTGGCCATCTTCTTTCCAGATTCCCTCGGCGTACAGTTCTCCATTGCAGACCAGTTCAATCGGCTGCGGCAATTGCTGCCATTTCGCCGGCTCGCCCTCAAACACCCACAAATCCCAGTTGGCCCGCACCGCGTACCGGCTGTCGCTGTTCAAATGGTCTTTCGACAACTGCACGATGCTCGCCGCGTCCAAAGGCATCGCCCGCAAATCCTGTTCCAACACCGGCGATTCTCCGGGTTCCAAGGCCTGAATCTCCAGGTACGTAAACCCCGGCCGCTTGGGCGAATAGGGCACCGTCGCCAAAAACTTGCCAAACTCCTCCAGCATCGATTCTTCGGGAAATTCCTTCAGCCAAATACTCAAATAAGCCTGATTTGCCATATCTTAATTATAACGGTTCATGCGACGTTGTTGTCACGCTTGCGTGAAAGAGCGGAAAGCGTTTTTGTAGGGTCAAACGGAAACGGGAGGGGAACCGCTACTTCTTGTGCAACGTGGGTGGCAGATCGTCGTCTGCATCGTCCGCGCTCATATCGTCTGAAATTCCCAGCAGCCGCGATTTCAAAGTGTCGCCCATGCCCGCCAATACCTCCGAGCAGGTATCGCGCAGCCGCTTTTCCGCGGCCTTGGCGATCGTATCCAGAACCGTCTGCGAATGTTGCCCCAGAGTCGTGGCCGACGCCAGCAGCCATGAATTCGAAGCATTCTCCAGCCGCACTTTGTACGCTTCAATCGATTCGTCCGTCGATTTTTGCAGCCGCTCCATCCATTCTTTCTTTTCCGCTTCGCGTTTCGCGTCCCAATGTTCCATCATCGGAATCAGCTGCGATTGCAGATGCACGCTGGCCTGCTCCACGCTTTCCATCATCCGCGTATCAATCATCTTCTGGAATTCCGTCAGCGACCCTTCGCGGTTGAATTCCATATCCGACCGCGCCTTTTCCAGCGCCTCGCGCGAAGCCCGTTCAAACCGCTGCAGCGATTCGGCCGTGACCCGGTGCACCTGATCGCTGAAACTCGCCGTCACCATTTGCGCGTTTTCGGTCATCTTCTCGCGCTCGCGGCTGGAAATTTCCTTGGCCGCGTCGTCGATCTGCGCACTGCTGTGCTCCACGTACGTCCGCCCGTAATGGTCCAGCTCCGCCGCCAGCAGGCTGGAGACCTCCGCGGCCCGGTCGCGCAATGCCGTGCTCGATTGCTCCACCACCTTCTCGAGCGACGACTGCATCGTGGTCTGCGCTTTTTTCTGGTACCAGTCCGAAGCCTTCAATAGCGCGTCGTAGGTCGCATGTTGGGTTTCGGTGGCCCGCTGTTGAAATTCCTCTTCGATTTTCGCTACCGTCGCCCGGCTCGATTGCTCCATCTCGCCCGGGACTTTGGCCGCTTCGGTTCGCAAACGCGCCAGCGTGTCCTGCACTACCTGCTCGGACGTCTGCTGCGCGCTCTCTCGAATCGTGTCCTGCAGTTGATCGGTGCGGTCGGTCGCGACCTTGATTTGGTCCAGCACCTCGTTCTGCAGTTGCGCTACCGACATCGAAGTCTGCTCGATCTGTTCCCGCACCCGCGCCTGCATCTGCTCCACTTGCTCTGACGCTTCGGCGATTCTCCCCTGCACGTTCTGCTGCACGTTCGCCAGTTGCTCGGTGGCCCGATGAATCTGCTCGTGAATGTGCGTCTGTGTGCGTCCGGCCTGTTGCTCCGCGAAACGCAAATCGGAAATCGCGCGCTGAACGTTATCCAGCTGGGGAGTTAACTTTTCTTCAAGTTCTGTCGAGACCCGCTGCAGCACCTTCTGCGTCGATTGTTCCAGCGCTGGCTCGATTAGCTGCGCCCGCTCGGCGATCACTTGATCCGCCACCCGCCCCAATGCTTCCTTCTGGTTCGCGACCAGCTGATCCAGATCGCTGCGCGTTTGCGCCAGCAGCGACTGCGACGCTTCCCGCAGCTGGGCTTTCGAATCTTCCGCGCGAATCCGTTCTTGTTGCAGGTTCGATCCCAGCGACTCGATCGTCGCCGCCGCCCCGGAAATTACCTCATCGAGCGAAGCCCGCAACGTCTGCGCCTTCGACGCCGCATCCTGTTCGGCCCGCGTCAGCACTGACCGCGAAGTTTCTTCCAGCGAATCGCGCAGCGCCTGCGCCCGATTCCGGGCTTCCTGCTCCGCTCGCGTCACCGATTCCTGGGTAATGTCGTGCAGTTGCGCGCCCAGCTTTTGCGAAGCGCCGGTCAAAGCCGCGTCGAAATCCGAAGAAAAGCGTTCCGTCACCGCCGTCGCGTCGGCGTTGGCCTGTTCGATCGTTCGGCCCCGCACCGTTTGCGCCGCTTCTTCCAAACTTTTCTGCCACTGGTTCAGATGATTCTGTGCCGCCTCGGGCGACGAAAGAATCTCGAGCGAAGGCGTCGAGGCCGCGCGCTCGCGCAACGCGCGTTCCACGGCCTCCTCCACCGACACCTTCAAATTCTGCGTTGTCATTTGCTGCGCGGCTTGATGCGCTGCCTGCTGCGTCGCATGATCCACCGCATTGCTGACCGCCGCATTCACCGCCTGCCGCACCTTTTCGTCCAACTGCGATGCCGACGCATCCGTCGACCTTCTCGCTTCTTCCACCAGCGCTGACGTGCGCTCCGTCGCTTGCTGCACCACGCGTTGCAGCGCCGAATCCGAAACCCGCTGCATCGAAGCCTGAATCGCTTTTTCCACCGCATCGTTCAGCTGCGCGTCGAGCTGCCGCCGCGCCACCGCGACCTGTTCGTTCACCGCTGTTTCGGTGCCGGAGCGAATCGTTTTGTCGAGCTGCTCCTTTGCCTGCGCCACCAGATGCGACATCTGCTTCGCCATGATGATTTGCGAATCGGTCACCGACGGAGTCGGGCCCGTCGGCGGCTGTGTTGCCGGAACCACATGAATTTTGTTGTTTGCCGGTGGCGCCATAGGCGCAACGGGCGCAGGTGGCGTTGGCACGCGGCTGGTGAATGGCGGAGGAGGTATCGAAGCCCGGGGTGGAGCAGGGATCGCTGGTGCCGTCGCCGAAGCCGCCGGCGTTGAACTCGAAACTATGGGCTTGGCCTCAGGCGCGACCGGAGCGCTGCCTGCGGGGCTCACCGGCACATGCGTCGCATCCACTCGAACTTCCGGCGAGGCCGGCGGCATCGGAGGAGGCGGCATGGGCGGCAAGGGTTGCGGCGAAACCGAGGCTTCCGCAGCGTGCGAGCCCGCCACTTCCAGGGGCAGCGCCGCGTCGGCCGCGTAGTCCAGCGCCACTGCGTCGGGCGCCCAATCTTCCGGCGGAAACGCGATGCCCCACGCATTTCCCGGCACTTCAAATTCCAGGCCAATCTGAAAAAGCTCGCGAACCGTCCGCGGTCGCTGTACCCAGACCACACGCCCTTCCGTGCTCTTCGGCTTGCTGCCGGGTTCCGGCTGCGGAATATCCAGCTTCACGATCGAATTTTTGGGGACGTAATGCTTCGACTGGTATTTGCAGCCATGGCAATTCACCATGACCGTCGTGGTCCGTTCCTTGAACGGCTGGCCGAGCGCGTCCGTACCCGATACCGTGATCGGGATCGCCTGCACGATGCGCGTGCTGCGGCGCTTCTGCGTGCCAGGATCGTTGGATGGCAGTGACTCAGTCACTATTTCCCCCGGAGAGTCGACTTCTAAGGGTAGCATCCCCGCGCTACCTTGGCCGATAGGCAAGTGTTCGTGTGCGAAAGGGTTACTTGGACCGGAAGGACAGCTCCTGGCCCCATGAACCCCTCACTTCAGCCGGAAGCCGACTACCATTTGTGTGATTTTCTCTCCACCGATTCGGTAAACTACTTTGAGCAATATTCCGCGTCAAACCTGGCGCAGGAGGGTCCCCGAATCAATGCCCCGTTGGCTGGTGGTACTAGCCGCATTGTTGATCGTAATTGTCATTACACTCGTCGCGGCTGGGCCTTTTATCAAGTCTCAGATTCGCTCTCGCACCGAAGCCTATCTCCGGGCCCGTTTTCAGAGTGACGTTCAATTCGCCAATTTCGACATCGACTTGTATCCACGACCCCGGGTCGTCATCAGCGACCTCACCCTGCGCCTGAAAGGCCGGACCGATGTTCCGCCGCTGATCCAGATTCAACGCGTGAGTTTCAGTGCCAGCGTTCCGGACGTACTGCGCCGGCGCTACACCATCGAGCGCGTGCAGCTCGACGGCTTGCAGATCCACATTCCGCCCAAGGGCAGCGGTGCGCGCCCCAGAATTCAGGGTACGGACGTCGATCTCGCCAGGAAATACCCTGTTCTTATTAAAGAAATTCACGCGACCAATGGCTTGATCTCAATTCTTCGCGACGACCCCAAAAAACCGCCCCGCGAATTTCCAATCCAGAGCGTTCTCGTCGAGAATTTCAGCTTTGACAATGCGGCCAACTTTCACGCCGAGTTGACCAACCCGGTCCCCAAAGGAGAAATCGATTGCGTCGGCACCTTCGGCCCCTGGGTTCCCGACGAGCCTCGCCACACCCCCGTCGACGCGAAATTCACCTTCAGCAACGCCGATATGGGCACCATCAAGGGCCTTGAGGGCACCCTGCAATCTTCCGGCAAGTTCAGCGGCCCGCTGGACTTTCTCAACGTGCAAGGCACCACCGACACGCCGAATTTTGCCCTCCGCATCAGCGGGCATCCCATAAACCTTCACACCGATTACTCCGCCATCGTCGACGGCACCAATGGCAACGTCATCCTGAAACCGGTCATCGCTCACTTCCGCCACACCACGTTGATCGTCAATGGCGAAGTCGCCGACTTGACCCCGGAGAAAGGCCGCACCATCGCCTTGAATGTGGTTTCTTCTTCCGCGCGGATTGAAGACTTACTCTATCTCACCGTGAAATACGACAAGCCCATCATGAACGGAGACACCACCATCACCGCGAAACTCGAGATCGGAGAAGGGGAGCGCGACATCATGCAGCGCACCACCGTCGACGGCCAGTTCGGGGTGGCCAACGCTCACTTCACCAGCCCGAGCTTGCAGGAAAAAATAGACTCGTTCAGCCGCCGCGGGCAGGGCCACCCCGAAGATACCGACATCGCCAATGTCGTCTCCGGCCTCGCCGGGAATTTTCGCATGGCCAAAGGCTCCATCGATTTTTCGAAGCTAACCTTCAAAGTGACCGGCGCCAATGTCCTGCTCAGTGGCACCTACAGCCTCGACGAAGGTCAAATCGACTTCCACGGCAAGCTCTTCCTCGACGCTAAACTCTCCCAAACCACCACCGGCGCCAAATCCTTCCTGCTCAAAGCCGTCGATCCTTTCTTCAAGGGAAAAAATGGCGGCTCCGAGGTTCCCATAAAAATCACCGGAACCAAAGATCACCCCGTCTATGGCCTGGACCTGCATCGCAAAGACGATTCGAACAAAGCCAACTGAAGCAGAACACCGAGATGTGGGTCCTTTATTCGCTCCCCACAAGCGCACAACGATCCGACGCTGCTGGTATCCGCAAATCTCTCGATGCCCAATAGAAAATTTGTCATCCCGAAGCGCAGCGAGGGATCTGCTTCAAACGCCGTGCGCGATTTTCTCTTCATATTTGAGTTTGTGGCCGCACCATCCTTCCCGCCTCTCGAAGGGTGGGAACTTTTGACCTCACGCCAGCGAACAACCGCGCGCCTCTTCGCCGACCCAGCCCAACGAGCCAGTTCTTTGCCGTTGCTCTTCGTCAGGGCACGGCTTCAGCGGTGCCGAAAAACATCCAACCATCCTGACTCCGCAAAACCAGCGCCGGAGGTGCGGCATAGGTTAGCCTGGCCCGTAAGGGCCGGGACCGCATTGTAAAATCCCGAGCACCGGAGGTGCGGCACGCCGGTGCTTCAAACTCGTTTCACCCAACCTCGATCCCAACAACGCAAACCCCGTCATCCTGAGCGTAGCGAAGGATCTGCTTTTCACGCTCCCAAAGCCACGCTCGATCGCGAAGAACGCGGAACTCGGTCGCCTTCGTCAGGGCACGGCTTCAGCCGTGCCAAAAAACATGCGACCTCACGCGGCTTTATCCGCTGAAGGACTCGACCCGGTCTCGCATTCGTCCGCCACAAGCAATTCCTAAAAGGAAGGGCGGGGCTTTAGCCCCGCCAAAAAAAAACGCCTTACGTCCAATTTCCTTTTGCACGCCTTTTGCGCAAGACTTCGCACACTTCAAGCAAGATCAAAACGTCGAAGCTCAGGTTTTTCGTTCGGAAAAAGGGTGACCCACAACGAGGACTGTTTCGAGGAACCAACCACAAACAACTACAAATCCCGCCGCCCTTCCATCGCCTTGCTCATCGTCACTTCATCCGCATATTCCAAATCCGAACCCACCGGAATCCCCATCGCGATCCGGGTCACATGCACGCCCAGCGGCTTAATCAGTTTCGACAAATACACCGCCGTCGCCTCGCCTTCCGCCGTCGGATTGGTCGCCACAATAATTTCTTCTACCCCGCCGCCCTTCAGCCGCTCGATCAGGCTCTTAATCCGCAATTGATCCGGCCCGATCCCTTGCAGCGGCGATAGCGCCCCGCCCAGCACGTGATACAGCCCGTCGAACTGCCGCGTTTTTTCCACCGCCTGAATATTCGTTGCTTCTTCCACCACGCAAATAATCTTGGTATTCCGCGAGACACTCGCGCAGAAAATGCACGGATCCGTATCCGTGATGTTATTGCAGATCGAACACTCCCGAACCTTTTCCTTCGCGTCCCGGATCGCATCGGACAGCGCAAAGGCCTGCTCCGCGTCCACCCGCAGCAAATAAAACGCCAGCCGCTGCGCCGTCTTCTGGCCGATTCCCGGGAGACGCTTCAATTCATCGATGAGCTTGGTGACTGAGGGAGCAAAATCGGGCATGGAACTCCGGTAACTGAAATTCTGTGAGGGAATCTCAAACAAAAATCGGAACTGCCTGTGTCGTTGCTAAATAAAATAAATCTAAAACAATCCAGGAATCTTCAATCCCGCCACGCCCGGCAAACCGCCCGACAACTCTTTCACCTGCTTCGAAAGTTCTTCATCCACCCGGCGCGTCGCTTCGTTCACCGCGCCTTGGATCAAATCCTGCAGCATTTCCTGGTCTTTGCCCTTGAACACTTCGGGCTCGATGCGCACTTCGGTCAGTTGCTTCTGCCCGTTCATCTTCACTGTGACCATGCCGCCGCCCGCCGAGGCTTCCACCGACACTTCCTCGATTTGTTTTTCCAGTTTTTCCTGGACTTGACGGAACTGCGACAGCATTTGTTGGAGTGCTTTCACTTCCATGGTTTACTCACCGCCCGGGCGCTTGACGTTTGAAATCTGGCCGCCAAATTTTTCAAGCATGGCCCTAACGATCGGATCCTGTTCGAATCGCGCCCGCAATTCCGAACTGTTCCCGGAACTCTGTTGCGTAGGCACGCCCCGACTGGAATCCAGTTTAACACATACGCGCAGTTGCTGGCCCAGCACTTGGTTCAACGCCGTGCGCAAACGTTCCATCGGCTCCTTCGATTGGAGCATCTCCGAAAGCGAACGGTTGTCTGGATGAAAAAATAATCGCAACTCCCCGTTTTCCACTTCCCAGCTCGTCACCGCGTCGAGCATGGACAGCAAAAATTTATTGCTCTGCAGCAACGCTCGAATCTGTTCGATCCGCGCGGCGTCCAGAACTTTCGATGAATCGCCCGCGGCAAGTGGCATCGCCAGTGGCGTAACCGAAGCGCTCGCAGTGGAACTCATTTCGGGGCGCGCGACCGGCGCCTCAACCGGAACAACGATACTGCTCGGAGCGGGAACCGAAGATCGCGGCTCAATTACCAACTTCGGCAGCGCACTGCTGGAAGAATTCGATAATTTCGGCGGCATTTGAAATGCTGGAGCAGGCGCGAGTTTTACCGCTGCGCCAGATGAGCCGACCACCTGGGTTGACGCTGGACTCAGTCCCGCGCTGCCTGGCGCGGCCGCCGAAGCGGAGCCGGCCAGCGACGGTTTGCCAAAACTTCCGGCGCCAGGATTTCCCGAAGCCTTCGAACCCGAACCATCCCCACGTAATTCCGCGAGCACCTCTTCGAGCGGCGCCAGCCGTTTCGCGTTCACTAGCTTCAGCAGCCCGAGTTCAAGATGTAGCCGCGGGTCTGGCGCGCGCCGTAGTTCCGCATCGGTCGCCATCAGCGCATTGAAAAATCGGGTCAAATCTTCTTCCGTAAATCGCGCCGCTTGCTCCGCGATTCGAGCCCGCTCGTCCTTCGGCGCTTGTACTAGATCCGATTCGGCGCCGCACACCCGCGCGACCAGCAAATTTCTGAAATGCCGGATCGCTTCGCGGCAGAAGTGCTGCAGATTTTGTCCGTCGTTAATCAGCCGGTGCACCAGGCCCAGCGCGCGCTCCGCCGATTCTTGCGATATCGCCTCGACCAGATCGTCGAGAATGCTCTCCGCCACCACTCCCAGCAGCTCGCGCACCTGCGCATCCGTAATCGCGTCGCCGCAATATGAGATCGCCTGTTCCAGCAGCGAAAGCCCGTCGCGCACGCTACCTTCCGCCGCCCGCGCCAGCACTGCCACCGCCCCCGGCTCGATCTTTATTTTTTCTTCCGCCGTGATCCGTTCGATCTCTTCTGCAATTTCCGCGAACGACAGCGCCCGAAACTGAAACAGCTGCGCCCGCGACTTGATCGTCTCCACCAGATCTTCCGCGCGCGTCGTCGCCAGAATAAACACCACTCGTTCCGGCGGTTCTTCCAGGGTTTTCAGCAAGGCATTCGAAGCTTCATCGGTGAGCTGGTGCGCCTCGTCCAGAATCACCACTTTGTAGCGGCTGTTCGCCGGGGCATACCGCACCATCTCGCGCAATTCGCGAATCTGATCGATGCCGCGGTTCGACGCCGCATCAATCTCGATCACGTCCAGCGACCGCCCTTCCGCAATCTCCAGGCAAGATGCGCAGGTTCCGTCCGGATCAGCCGTGGTCCCTTTCTCGCAATTCAACGCCTTGGCCAAAATCCGCGCCGTCGTCGTTTTGCCCACGCCGCGTACGCCCGAAAAAATATAAGCGTGCGCCACCCGGTCCGAATTGATTGCGTTCGCGATGGTCCTGGTGACGTGCTGCTGGCCTACGATTTCACTGAAGGTCTGAGGGCGGTACTTGCGGGCAATAACCTTATAACTCATGTATTCGGGAGCCCCGTGGTGCGGCGCAGAATGAAACCCTTGCCATGCGGCGATAAAAGGAACTTCGGGTGTTCCGCGGCACACGAAACTGACCCGTTACCGTTGCTCCCTTCCGGGCCTGGCGGGGTTCGCGGGGAATCGTTGCACAGAGCCCGAAGTCCCATCGATCGGCAGTCGCGTACAAATCTTTTCGCAAGACTGCGTCGCAAAGTTTATCACAGCGTTGCGCACCGTGAAAGCGAGCTGGAAGCTAGTGAACAGTTTCTATTCTTCGAGGGAAAAAACGAATGGGGGCAATCGACGCAGAGTGGCGTGAGTTGCGTCCAACTTCTTCTGTTACTGCTTCGAGTAATGAAGCGCCACAGCTCCGGATTTAAGAGCCTCGGACTCGACCAGCTTTAATTTCAATTTCTCCCGCAGGTGAATACCATCCAACAGCCTTCTCCCTTGGCCCGCAATTACCGGATGAACCACAAAATGATATTCATCAACAAGCCCAAGCTCGATAAGTTGTGAAGGGATATCGACGCCGCCGGCCAAAATATTCTTGCCTGGCTCCTGTTTCAATTTAAGGATTTCGTCTCGAAGATTCGTGCGCGCGATCCGCGTATTTTTGTCTCCCGCGCTCGCTAATGATCGCGAGAAAACAATGATGTTCTTGGAGACAAATGCTTGCGCAAATTCGAGGTCTGCTTTGGTCTCCGAAGCATTCGTTGCGACCTCCGGCCAATAAGGAACCATCAATTCATAAGTCTTACGCCCGTAGACCAGCAGGTCAGCGCCTCGCAGCAGGCGCGTAAAATGCTCGAGGAGTCCCGCATCGGCAATCGGGGAGGTGTGATCGAAGCAGCCATCCAACGTAACGTTGATTGCGTAGATTAGCTTTCTCATTTCGCCTCAGATGCTGCTGGCTTTCGTCGGTTGTCAAAGGTTACTTGGCCGTGCCCGGCATCGTGTTTTTCAAAGCCTCGCGCTGCCCCGCGTACTTTTCCGGCCGTGGCAGCGGTTTACGCGGCAGCATTTGCTCCCGCATGGCCGCATCGTAAACAAAAATCGCCTCGACCACCGCGGCTTGCTTCATATCCACCGGTGACAAGCGCTCGTACACATCCTGATTGGTGTGCACGCTGCGGGTTTCGTAATCCCGCGGGTCCTGAATAAATTGAAATCCCGGAATGCCCACCTGGTCGAAAGACTCATGATCGGTCCCGCCCGTTTTGCGCAGGCTGACGGTCGTGACCCCAATATCTTTCAGCGGTCGAATCCACTGCTCAAAAATCGGCGCAATCGCCCCGTTGTTCTCGGTATAAATGCCCAGCAATTTCCCGCCGCCATTGTCGATGTTGAAATATCCCGAGATCAGCGGAAATTCGGGTTTGGTTTTCAACGGCCCCACTTGCTGCCGCAGAAAATCCGGAACTTCCATCTGCGCCGCATCAGTCGAAAGCCCCACCGTCGCGAAATGATCCCGCACGTATCCCAACGACCCGAACTCGCCCTGCTCCTCGCCGCTCCACAACGCGATCCGAATCGTCCGCCGCGGCTGGACGTGCAACGCCGTCAGAATGCGCATCGCTTCCATCGCGATAATCGCGCCGGCTCCATTGTCCGTGGCGCCCGTTCCCGCGATCCAGCTGTCCAGATGCCCGCCGACCATCACCACTTGATCCTTCAGCTTTGGATCGGTTCCCGGAATTTCCGCAATCGTGTTGTAGCCCTGCTCGTGATCGCCGGTGAAAACGGTATTGATGTTGACCGTCGCCGTCACCGGCACCTTGGCCTGCAGCAACCGCGCCATCCGTCCGAATCCCTCATTCGCCAGCACTACCGAGGGAATCGGCTGCTTGTGATCGGCCATAAAGACCCGTTGGCCCATCGCTTCATTATTGTCGTCGCGCATGATCCCGCCGTCACCCGCATAGCTCGACAAAAAAATCGCCACCGCGCGCTCGTCCGCGAAAAATTTCGAAATCTTCTCCTTGAAGTTGACCTGCTTGAACACCGCCGCCCAAAAATTCGGATCGTCCGAATCGACGTGTTGCTCCTTGAAATCGCCGTCCAGCGGATACTGGTAAATCGTCCGCAGCTTGGCCTCGTCGTAATGCTGCAAAAGCGGTTCCGGATCGGGCGGCACCACCGGTGGCTTACCGAACAAAATAATTTTCCCGGCCAGCTTGCCTTTCCATGGCGCCAGATCGTTTTCATCCTGCGGGTAGGGAACTGCGATCACCTCCGCGGTCACTGACCCCGCAGTCGCCGGCGACCACGGCGTGGCCTGCGCGATCAACACCGCCGTATCCGGCGTGGTCATATCCACCGAAGTGCTGATTTGCCGCCAGCCCATTCCAAATTCGCCCCAGCTTTCCAATTTCGCATTTGCGCAGCCCATCGCCGTCAGTTGATCCCGCGTCCACGCGTTGGCCTTGGCCATATTGGGCGAACCAGTCAGCCGCGGCCCGATACCGTCGAACAGTGCGCTGGCATATTCCATGATGTGCGAATGATCGAAGCCCTCCAGGCGAATGCGCCCGTACATTTCCAGATCCAGATTTTCCGTCGCCGGCTGAGCTTCCGGATGCTCGTAGTCGTATCCCTTCGAAGGTTCCGTAGCTACCGGCGGTGTCTTCTTGCTTTTCGCCGATTGCGCGTGCGCCACCGAAACCAAGCCGCCCAACATCGCGGCAGCCATCGCCGCGCTCAGCGAACCCCTCAACCAAAATCGACCACCCATGCCTGCGTTCATTTTTTCTCCATCCTGCCCGACGACTACTGACTGATTCGATTCAGTGATTCGCTCGGCCGGCGCTCTTCGAAGACGCCACTCCGCCGGAGACTCTACCAACGCAACGCACCCGAATCCAAGCGCGTGCTGCCTCTATGTTGCCGTGATTGCAAATTGGAAATAAAGTCAGAAGACCGGCGTCAGATTCTTGCGGCGTTCCACCCACTCTTCACTGCGAAATATTCTCGGCGTCAGTTCCACCAGGCGGGGAAGCAGATTGAAGATGGCCACCGGGCCCCAGGGTTTACCGGACCGGGTTTGAAATCCGCGGCGATTCAGCTCTTCGGCGACTTTCGTAATCGAAATATCCTGAATAATCAGCTCCATCACCGAAAACAAGAATTTCATTTCCTCCGGATCTTCTTCGAACCGGCTGCCTTCCGGCACCACCCGTGCCCCCATCGGCGCCTCCAGCGCCGCCGCTCGAAGCGCTTCAATCGCCGCCTGGCTGCTCTTTTCGCCCGTCGCGGTGGCGCCCGCCGGAACCTCGCGCTCCCATTCCACTCCTACCAAACGCCATCCCGCGTCCTGCCGCTCGCGCAAATAGCGCGGGTCCAGCGAGCCGTTCACGGATTCGTGGATGCGTTCGGAGTTGGCCAAAGGAAGCCTCCTGGCACAGGATTTAGACGTCTTGAGAAATTCTCAGCACGTCGATTGCCTCAAGGTCGTCGCACGCAACTAATTCTCGCGCCAGTCACTTACCGCCGGACAGCGTACGATCGCGCCGATAAACATGGCCGAAAGCGGGACGTGTTGTCGCTCAAGCGGACATCGTGCCCTCTCCCCACCCTCACTCAATCCTGTAACTCCATCCGATTTTTCATACGTTCTCGCTCAACCACATCTCCAGCCGCCCCAGACTCGCTTCATACGACCGCCAGCCCACAAAAAAAAGCATCGCGGCCAGCAGGCATGCGGCCAAGGGTACGATCAGCAGCGAGTAACGCACCGCGGCGTCGTACCCGAATACGCGATCGGTCACCAGCGCCACCGCCGTCGGCCCCAGCCCCAACCCGATCAAATTCACGATCAGCAGATACAACGCCGTCGCTTGTCCGCGCATGGCATTCGGCACCGCCTCCAGAATTGCCGCCGGGATCAGGCACGTCGGCATGCACAGAAAAAACGTCCCGACGTAAATCAAAACCACCGCCGCCGTGGTGTTCGCCACCAACGGATACAATATTCCCGGCACCACCCAACCCGCGCAGGATAGCAGCGCCACGCGCAGGTACCCGTCCCGGTATCCGCGTTGCATCAGCCACGAAACCAATTTTCCCGCCGTGATCATTCCCAGCGAACCGCTCACAATTTGTGCTCCGCCAAATATGATTCCGGCTTGCGATGCCGCCAGGTGGTGATTCCGCACCAGAAAAGTAATGGCCCAGGCCGAAGTTCCGTAAGCTCCTAAGGCCACCAGCGCCATTCCCACCATCAGGGACGCCAGCGTCGTGCGGTTTTCTCGGAAATATTTCCAGATCGCGCCCAGCGGCAGCCGCTCCACTCTTACCCTTCCGGCTTCCGGCGCTGATAGAACTCGCGCCCCTTTGCGTGTGGGATCCCGCAAGGTGAGCAGCACCAGAACAAACGCAATCCCCGAAACTCCCAAAATCAAAAAGAGTGTTTGCCAAGCGCGGACCGCGCCGACCACCGGCAGTTGAAACACTTCCTTGGTTCCGAAGGAGCGTAACAGCAACCCACCAAACAGAAATGCGAAGCCTCCGCCCACGTAGGTCGCCATGGTATACACGCTGAAGGCCACCGAACGTTTCGCCGGCGGGAACGAATCCGAAATCATCGAGTACGCCGCCGGAGTCAGGGTCGCTTCGCCAATGCCCACGCCCATGCGTAGCAAAAAGAGCGGCA
>Ga0307474_10000587_pt1 | contig 26244 bp, 22 predicted proteins | sample atmos_gasesECM1C_2_FD_203312 | JGI IMG/M metagenome (GOLD analysis project Ga0307474, IMG submission 203312) | Hardwood forest soil microbial communities from Morgan-Monroe State Forest, Indiana, United States - atmos_gasesECM1C_05 | ecosystem: Environmental > Terrestrial > Soil > Temperate... | reverse complement strand
GGGGCAGAATTTTCGCGGGCTGTGTCCATTCCATGCTGAGAAAACGCCGTCGTTCAACGTGCATCCGACGAAGCAGATTTATCACTGTTTTGGGTGCGGGCAGGGAGGCGACGTTTTTAAATTTGTAATGGAGATGGAAAAGTGCGCGTTTCCGGAAGCGATTCGAATCGTCGCGGAGAAATGCGGGATCGTGGTACCGCGAGCGAAAGAGCGTTCTCCCGAAGAGCGCAAGGAAAATCAATTGCGCGCGGTGCTGGTGGAAATTCATCGCGAGGCGCAGACATTTTTTGTGAATCAACTGGAAGGGACGCCGGAAGGAAAGGTGGCGCGGGCGTATCTGGAGGATCGCGGACTGGATAAGGATACGATTGCGCGATTCGGGATTGGCTATGCGCCCAGTGGCGGGGATTTGCTGTTGCGGCATTTTCGCGGGAAGTATCCGGAGAAGACTTTGGTGGAGTCCGGACTGATTTCGCGGGATCAGAGCGGGCGGCATTTCGACCGGTTTCGGCGGCGGATTACGTTTCCGATTGCGAATGAGTCGGCAAAGATTGTGGCGTTCGGTGCGCGGGCCTTGGGCGATGAACAGCCGAAATACCTAAATTCTCCCGAGACGCCGATTTATTCGAAGAGCAATGTGCTGTATCACCTGGACCGCGCGAAGGATGCGTTGCGGCGCTCGGACTTTGCGATCTTGGTCGAAGGCTACATGGATGCGATTGCGGTGGCGCGCGCGGGAATCAGCAACGTGGTGGCCAGTTGCGGAACTGCCCTGGCAGAATCCCAAATCAAATTATTGGGGCGATTTACCAAGCGGGTGATTGTGAATTACGATCCGGATGCCGCGGGGCAAGCGGCCACGGAACGATCATTGGTGGCGTTGCTGGAGCAGGATTTTGAGGTGCGGGTGCTAGCGCTGCCACCGGTTTGGGATAAGAAGGCTGATCCCGATTTGTATATACGGGAAAAGGGCGCGGATGCTTATTTGAAGCAAGTGAAGGAAGCGCCGCCCTATGTGGATTATTTGATTCGAAGAGCGAGTCAGATGGATTTGACTACCGGGGAAGGCAAACGGCGAGCGGTGAATTTTCTTTTGCCGTACGTGCAGAAAATTCCGAACAGCATTTTGCGATCAGAGTGGGCGACGCGAATCGCGCAGCACTTGCGTCTGGAGGAGCCGGTATTGCGGGCGGCGCTGAGCAAGGCTGCGAGCGAGCGGCGCAGCGAAGTGAAACTACAGCCGGAGCTGGTGCGGCAGTCGGCACTGCCGGCAGAGCGGCGATTGATTCGAATGCTGGCCGAGGCGGAGGGATTTCGCAAAGAGTTGGCGCAGCATTTGCAAGCTTCGCAGCAGTATGTAGGGCTGGAAACGGAAAAAATTTTTGCGGCGTTGGTTGCGGCAAGCCTTTCCGGAGAACCGTTGCACGCGTCGGAGGTTGGAGCGCAACTGGCAGATCGTGAGCGGCGGCTTTTTTTTGAGATTTTGTTTGAAGAAGCGCAGGAACCAGCCTGGGAAGAGGCGCAGAGTTGTTTGGATACGTTGGCCCGGAAGCAGATTGAGCGGGAGTTGACCGATGTGCAGCGCGGGATTGAGGCCAACCCCAAAGGGGCGGCGATGACGGAGCTATTGACGCGAAAGCAGGAGTTGATGAGACGGCTGGCAGCCTCGGGCTGAGGAACGAGGGAAACCGTATTGATTCCTTGCGCACGGCAAGCTACGGCGAATAGGAATCCACAAGTAAAATGTTGACGAGCTGGGAGTTACCCATGTAGCGTAGGAGGGTTTTTCGGGTAACGATTTTCGGCCTAACTGCATCTATACTAATGCAGTTAGCGGCGGGGATCGGGTCTCCAAGGCGCGAAACGGGCGGCGCTTTGGATCTAGAGGGCGAGCGAAAAGCGGCGGCGCGGCGCAAGCTTCACAACAATTTAAATCGCAGGGGTTAAATTGGTGAACAGGGGCGAAGTCCCCGAACGTGCGCTTGCGCGTCCCGCCTAAAGTGTCTTACTACGAGATTGTAAGCCGGTTGCGGCGACAGTTGCGTTGACCGCTTTTTTTTGCGGTCACGATGGAAAATTTCCCGGACGCCCGGCGGAGAGCCTGAAGAGCTGATGCGAAAGCCTTCGGGACGAAGCACGTTGATTGCGGGAGGAGTTTGTGGCGCAGGGTCTTGAAGAAAAATACGAGGCAGTACGCGCGCTGATTGCCGTTGGCAAAGAGCGCGGCTATTTGCTTTATGACGAAGTAAACGATTCGCTCCCGGCTGAAGTGCATTCCTCGGAAGAGATTGACGATCTGCTGACGACGTTCGAGCGGAATGGCATCGAAATTTACGAGGATCAAGCAGCAGCCAAGGCGGCGCGCGCCGTGGAGTTGTCTGTCGAGCAGACAGACCGTGACGGCGCGGTCAAGGATGATGCACACGCGGAGGAAGGCGGCAGCGACCTGGATTTGACTCCGGGTTCGATGGAAAAGACCAACGATCCCGTGCGCATGTACTTGCGCGAAATGGGAACGGTGCCGCTGTTGACGCGCGAGGGCGAAGTAACGATTGCCAAACGCATCGAGCGCGGGCAACTGGTGGTGATGAAGTCGATCACCCGGTCGCCGATCGTGATCAAGGAGCTGATCGCGGTCGGTGAAGATTTGCGCAAGGGTGCGCGGTCCATCAAAGAGATCGTGCAGTTTGATGATGAAGAGCTCACCGAAGAAAAGATCGCCAACAAAACCAAGCAAACGCTCAAGTACATCGAAAAGATCGCCAAGCTTTATGACACGGCGCTGAAGCAGGCCGTGAAACTCGATAAAACCCCGAAAGCGAAAAAGCGCTCGTACATCCGGGCGAAGTGGGACGTGGCGCGGACGCGTGTGGGAATTTCGCTGGAAATTCGCGGGATCGATTTCAATCCGTTCGAAAAGAAGCGGCTGATCGACAAGATGCGCGGGACGGTCGAGCGGCTGCAGTCGCTCGAACGCGAAGCCGGGCGGTTGGAGCGGCGCGCTGACGTGGCCAAGGGCGACGTGGCAGCGGAAGCGCGCAAAGAGCTGCGCACGCGGCGCTCGGAACTGAAAGACATCGAGGACGCCAGCGAAGTCGGGTTGACCGAGCTGAAGCGCACGCTGACGTTTATTCACCGCGGCGAAGCGGAAGCGGAGCAGGCGAAAAAGGAATTGATCGAAGCCAACCTGCGATTGGTGGTTTCGATCGCGAAAAAATATACCAACCGCGGGTTGCAATTCCTGGATTTGATTCAGGAAGGCAACATCGGCTTGATGAAGGCCGTGGACAAGTTCGAATGGCGGCGCGGATATAAGTTTTCCACGTACGCGACATGGTGGATCCGCCAGGCGATCACGCGTGCGATTGCTGACCAGGCGCGCACCATCCGCATTCCGGTGCACATGATCGAGACGATTAACAAACTGGTCCGCACCAGCCGGCAACTGGTGCAGGAACTGGGGCGCGAACCGACCAGCGAAGAAATCGCCAAGCGCATGGACATTCCGGTATCCAAGGTGCGCAAGATCCTGAAGATTGCGCAGGAGCCGATTTCCCTTGAGACGCCGATTGGCGAGGAAGAAGATTCGCATCTGGGCGACTTCATTGAAGACAAGGCTGTGGTTTCGCCATCCGACGCGGTGATTAACCTCAACCTGAAGGAACAGACTTCTTCAGTATTGAAGACGCTGACGCCGCGCGAGGAAAAAGTCATCAAAATGCGCTTTGGGCTGGACGACGGCAGCGAGCACACGCTCGAAGAAGTTGGGCAGTCGTTTGCTGTGACGCGCGAACGCATACGGCAGATTGAAGCGAAAGCGCTGCGCAAGCTGCGGCATCCTTCGCGTTCGCGGAAGTTGCGGGCGTTCTTGGAAGGGCCTTCGCGGGATTATTTGTAGACAGAAATCGACAGTCGCGAGTTAATAGTCGAAATTGAAACGCCTCCAAAAATGGAGGCGTTTTTTTATTCCGGCTTCCATTCCTTTGCCGTTTACGTTAGCGCAAAATGCGTCGTGCGCCATCGAATACGCCGGTCAATCTTTGCTGCGTCCGGAGACGCGGAGTGCGTACTAGAATAGGGGGCTCAGCCGAAGGGGGATTATGCGGGGTTCACAGAAAATTGTGGCCACTGTGCTGATGGTCCTGCTGGGAGCAGCGATTTACGGCATTGTGCTGCTGGGGCCAAGGCCGACGGTAGTGTCGACGAAGTTGAAAGCGGCGCCTTCCACGACGCTGGTGGACCAGACACCGCTCAAGACGGCGCAAGAGCTGGCAGGGACTGCGGATACGGCAGACGAACAGGCGCTGTCCAGGGAAGCGATTCGTTTGGTCGATCATGAATTGGATCTGGAGTTTGAAAGCGCGCGCCGCAACGCTGAAGCGCACCCGCCGCAGTTGAGCGAGGAAGCCAAGGGAATCGAGGTCCGGCTGGAAAAAGCGGAGGCGCTGCAAAAGGCCGACCAGGCCCTGGCCGACCGGTTGACCGCGGAGGCGGCAAAAGCCAGCGGCAACGCAAAAGCGGCGCTGAATGACCGGTTGGACGAGGCCAAGGCACGCCTGGAATCCGATGAAGACGAAGTGGATGACGCGACACAGGACCTGACTCGGGCAGGCGGTGGCAGGAAGCAGCGCATCGATCAGCTGGCAGAAGAGCACAAGGAAGCGTCCGCGGAAGTGGATAACGCAGCTCAGAAATATCCCAGCCCACTGCCCGATCAATTTGGCCTGGTGCACCAATACAAACAATGGTCGTGGCTGGAGCAGAAGCAACAAAAACTAACGCAAGCGAGACAGGCGGCAGAAAACGCCGCCGCGTCGCTGGCCGCAAAGCATGATGCCCTGGACGGGCAAATCGAAGCGGCCAAGCAGGCTTCGCCGGACCTAGCGGCGCACGCAAAGCAAGCGGGGGCAGCGAGCGACGAGGGGGCGGGAAAAAGCCGCAGCCATGAGGAATCAGCAGCCGCCGTGGCGAAGATGAAACAGATTGGTTCCGATCAAAAGGATCTCCCCAATCTGGACCGCCGGGCGGATTACGAAAAACAATTGGCTGCCGTGTATGCGACGTGGAGCGAATTGGTGAGAGCGAGGCAGTTCGCGGTGGTGCGCAGTGTTCTGATCGGCGCTGTAATTATTCTGGGGATCGCGTTGGTTGGACTTTTTTTCAATACGTGGGTGGAAAAACTGCTCGGCAAGACGCACCTGGACATGCGGCAGGTGCTTACGCTGAAAGCTACCGTGCGCCTGGCGGTGCAAGTGGTTGCGGTGCTGCTGATTTTATTGGTGATTCTTGGTCCGCCAAACCAGCTGGGGACTTTCCTGGGACTTGCGGGAGCTGGGCTGACTGTGGCGTTGAAAGATTTCATCGTGGGCTTTTTGGGGTGGTTCGTACTGATGGGCAAAAATGGAATCCGGCCGGGAGACTGGGTGGAAATAAATGACGTGACCGGGGAGGTGATCGAGATCGGACTGTTCCACACCGTGCTGATGGAAACGGGGAACTGGACTGATTCGGGCCATCCGACCGGGCGGCGTGTGACGTTTACGAACAGCTACGCAATCGAGGGTCACTACTTTAATTTTTCCACTTCCGGGCAGTGGTTGTGGGATGAACTGCAATTAGTGTTGCCGGCGGGCGACGATCCGTATCCTGTGATCGACGCGATTCAGAAAAGCGTGGTGAAGGAAACGGAAGCGACCGCCAAGGAGGCCGCGCGAGAGTTGAAGAGCGCAGCCGGGAACCGGGACATCGGATTATTCAGCTCGGAGCCGTCCATCAATCTGAAACCGGTGCTGGGTGGGATTGAACTGTCGGTTCGATACATCACTCAAGCCAATCAGCGTTCGCAATTGCGAACCAGGCTCAACCAGGCCGCGGTAGAATTGCTGGGAAAACGGAATGTGAAGACCGCTGCCACGCCTGCAGCCACGCCAACGGCGGCGCCTGGAGTTTAAGGTGAACCGCCTGGGTTCCACACCTGGCAAAAGCAAGCTGTCTCAAGCATCCAATCATTTCGAAAATACGCGTTAATTGGCGGAGTGCGAAGAAAAGTATTGGGCGAGGCTGGCGGCAAGCTGCTCGATTCCTTCGTTCACACTTTTCTGTAAGGATTCAACGACGGCTGTCACCGTCTTCTTTTCGACCGGCTCGTCGTGCGAGTAGCTGCCCGTCCAGACTACGCTGCCGGACTTCTGGTCAAAAAGTTCAAGTTGGATGTTGAAGCGCGCCTTAATTCCGGAGGGATCGTCAACCTCGTTCAGCGAAGTAAGGTGGCCACGCAAAAGATAGTCGCCGCGGGCAGTACTGGAAATGCGTTGTACTGATTTGTATTGACCTGAATGACGAAGCTGCTGAACGAGAAGGTCTTCGAGCATTTCCGTGGGAGGCTCGGTCCAGCGATGGTACTCGTCCACGCCGAGTTCCACGTCGCTCATGCCGTAAACCACACGGTCGTCGCGCAGAATGCGGGGAGCAGTCAACCGGCCGACGAGAATCGAAACTTGCAAGGGTGAAACGTTGGATTGAGTTGTGGCGGGAACAAGGTTCAGACGGTAATAGTGCGGTGATCTTGCAGACACGCAGCCGGCGGCAAGGCAAGCGAGAAACATGGTCCACGACGCGAGACGTCTCATTCCGGTTCCCCTCAATCCGGTTTGGAAACTTTTCCGGGTTCATGCGCCGGCGGCAACGCGGATCGCAGCAGCGTGTACGGCCGTTGCTTGAGCGTTTCCGTAAACTGGCGCAGATTTTGCGAAGCTTGCCGGAAATTGCTTAGGATGTCGTCAATGTTTTCGCCGTTGGCGTTGAGAGTGCGGTCGAGTTGGTCGGTCACGTTGTTCGCGGTATCCAATACGTGACGGAGTTGCGCGATTGATTCGCGCAGATCGGAACGATTCTCGGCAATGGTGCCTTCGAGTGTGTTGATGGTCTGGCGAGCGTCGGCGTTTGTCTTTTTCAACTCGTCAAGCAGCGGCGCGATTCGTGCGCTGGCATCATCAAAATGCGTGATGGCCGAGTGCAGCGGCTGCCGATTTTCCTCGAGCACCCCGCGAACGGTTCCGAGACTGGCGCTCAGGTTTGCGCGGTTCCTCTCGTTAAGAACATCGTTGACGCGCGCAACCGTGGTCTGCAACTCAACGACGCGCTGGTTGAGATTATCCAGCAGGACACGAGCTTGTGGCGCGAGGTCAGCCAGTTCCGCCTCCAGATCGCCGAATCCCACATACTGATTCGAATTCAACGTGGCACCCGAGGGCGCGCGTTGCGCGGCCTTGCTGCCAGGAACAATCCCCAGAAAATTGTCGCTGAGCGGGCTGTTGCTGCTGATGACTACAACGCTGTCGGTTTTTACCGGAATGTCCGGCTTGACACGGAAAATAATTTCCATGCGCGTGGAGTCCTGCTGGTCGCACCGGACATCTTCGATGCGTCCAATGGGCGGACCGCCGGCGAAACGGACTTCCGCGCCCGGCTGCAAGCCGCCAGCGTTCTTGAAAAATGCACGGTACAAAACGTCGCCGCGATTGAAAAATCCGGTGAGCGAGAAAACGGTGATGATCAGGAGTGCGGCAGCGATCAGGACAAAAAGTCCGACGATGGCTTCCTGGCGGCGAGTCGAGGAGGAGTTCATGGACGTTCGGACCTGTATATCTCAACGCTTCCAGGTTCAGCTGGACGCACAATCCGTGTTGCCAATCGCGCGGAAAGTTTTGGGAGTATAGCACGGCGGCAAAGCGAAAATTGACGAGAGCGACTGACGTCTGGAATGGTGGAAACGGTGACAGGTTTCACTGGCGCTCCCGGGGAACTTCACCAGTGAGCATTTGCAAATAATCGATTTCCTGACTGAGTTCGGGCTCTGCGACGCGATCCAGAAATTGACGGACGCGTGGTTGCGTGCTGGCTTGCAGTTCGGCGGGAGTGCCGTTGGCGACGATGCGGCCTTTGTCGAGCAGGACCATGCGATCAGCGATCAGGAAAGCGCTGGCGAGTTCGTGCGTCACGACGATAATGGTGATGCCGAAGGCTTCTTTCAATTTGAGCAAGAGCTGGTCTATGCCCGCGGCGATGATGGGATCGAGGCCGGCGGAAGGCTCGTCGAAAAAGAGAATTTCCGGGTCCATAGCCATGGCCCGAGCGACGGCTGCGCGTTTTTTCATTCCGCCGCTCAACTGCGCCGGCATGTAGTTTTCGTAACCATCGAGGCCGACTTCGTTCAATTTCAGGCGAACCATGATTTCGATGGTGGCGGGATCGAGATCGGTGTGTTCGTTGAGCGGAAGAGCTACGTTTTCGCCGACGGTCATGGAGCCGAAGAGCGCTCCGCTCTGAAACGAGATGCCAATGTGCTGGCGAAGTTCGCGCCACTCCGTCGGAGAGAGATTCTGCAGATGCATTCCACGAACGATAATTTCTCCGCTGGTCGGCGTTTCCAACCCAACCAGCGTGCGCAACAGAGTGCTTTTGCCGGAGCCAGAGCCGCCAAGGATCACGACGGTTTCTCCCGCGGGAACGTCAAACGTAACGCCGTGGAGAATCTCGCGTTCCCCATAAGCGACGTGAAGATTGCGAATCGAAATGGCGGGGCCCTGCATAACACTTCGGGGACTCGCTTTCGGTTTGGGATCGTCGGGCATCGGTTTCAAGGTTTCGCGTTGAGATAGAAAAGCGCTGTAAACACCAGATCCACCATTATCACGAGAAAAATTGATTTCACCACCGCCGCCGTTGTCGAGCGGCCGACTTCTTCGGCGCCGAGTCCGGTACGCAGCCCTTCCTGGCAGCCGACGGCAGTGATGACCAGTCCGAACATGACGCTTTTGATCAGGCCGGTGACCACATCGCGGAGAACCAGCGCTTCCATAGTCGCAATGAAGTAGGTCTTCAGAGTAAATCCGGCGGCCATAATGCCAAAGACCGAACCACCGAGAAAACCCATAAAATCGGCCCAAATGGCGAGGCAAGGCATCATCAGGAGCATGGCGAAAAGTTTTGGCGCGACCAGAAAGCGGATAGGGTCGAGTGCCATGGTCTCCATGGCGTCAATTTCTTCGTTGACCTTCATGGTGCCAAGTTCGGCGGCGAAGGATGAACCGGAGCGTCCGATGACGAGAATTGCGGTCATGAGCGGGCCGAGCTCGCGCGAGACAGAAATGGCGACGGCGCTGGCAACAAATTGTAATGCGCCGAATTTCCGCAATTCATAGGCGGCCTGCAGCGCCAGAATGGTGCCGATAAAAAATGAAATCAAAGAAAGGATCGGCAAAGCGCCGATGCCCACGGCCACGGCTTGATGGACCGCGCGGCCATAAGCCAGGCGGCGGGGAGAAAAAATGTCCGTGAACAAGGCGCGCGTTGCGTGGGCGCTAAGGCGCGCGAGGCCGCCGATGTAGGCGAGTGCGTCGATGGTTGCTGAGCCGATGGTTTGAGTGGAAAGCATTTTGCGCTTGCTGAAAACCGCGTTTCAGAAACCGTAATCAGGAACTGGTTGCGTTACTTGCCTTCGCCGCGGGAAGTTACGTCAAACGGCGGAGGCATCGGTGCGTTCAGAGCTTCCTGCTCCGTTTCATGAACTTCGAAAATACGAAGCAAGTGAGTCAACTCGAGAACCGTTCTCGCTGATTTGGAAAGACCGTAGAGTGCGAAACGCGACTTGAGATCGCGAGAAATCTTCAGGCCCTCGACAAGCGAAGCCACACCGGAGCTGTCAACGTAAGGAACACTCAGCATATTGACCAAAAGATACGGGACGCGCTTGTCGCGCAGTTGCGTGATGAGCGCTTTACGAATTTCGGGGGAATTGAAAAGCGTAATATCCCCGGTGAGATCGAGGATTGTGGTGTCGCCCGAAGCGCGCACGGAAATCTGCAAGGGTGGTCGTTGTGGCATGAGCCCCATGTTTTGCCAGAGTTTGCGGCTGGATGCAATGGGATTCGACGCGCCACGTGTCTCCGCGGCAGGAAGGCCCGGGTTTTCAGGGTAAATGAAGCTATTCATTGCAAGTTGGATTCGCGAGCGCTGCCGCTGATGCGGGGTGGTTGGAGTGGGTGTCTGCCGCGAGGTCTGGTTCGTACTTAGTTCGATGTAGACTCGGAGGCTTTTTGGCCCTCCAGGAGAATTGCAGGGCTGCACTCCGCGAAAAAAGGGCGCGAGGCGACGGAGCATGAGAAGCGCGCTAGGAAGCAACCTGACCGAGCAGATGGCGGGCGTGGAACGCGGATAAGGTGCCCGCCGCGTAAATCAGAGCCAGGAGCGCAAATCCAGCAAAGATGCTGAGCTGTTGCGAGATCCAGCCAAGCGCGAAGCTCATGACCAGTTGCAGGATGGTGGTGAGGACGGCCATGGCGGATTGCGTGCGGCCCATAAAATGGCGGGGAACAATGTGCATCAGTGAGGCTTGCGCCACTACGCCTGACGAGGCTCGGAAAAAGCCGAACAGCGCCTGGAAAAAAACTGCGGCGGCTACAAATGTGATGAACGGCATCGCCAGATGACCAATCGCCAGGCCGGCGAGGGAAAAAGCGTAGAGCGTGATGCGCAGGCGGTGAGGCAGTTGCGAAGCCAGCAGCCCGCCGATGATCGCGCCGAGGCCCCAGCCGGCTTCGAGGAAGCCTAGTCCGCGTGCGCCTGCGTGCAAGATGTCCGCCGCGAGCGCCACGATCAGAACGTTGGCGCTGACAACTCCGGCCATCAAAATCGAATGCGTGATGCCAAGCGCGCGCACTGTCGGCTGCGTGCGTAGATACGCGAAGCCTTCGCGCAGATCCGAGTAAACCGCCAGCGACAACCCGGCTTCGGCGACCTCGGGCATTTCAGCGGTTTCGAGAGCTTGCGCTGTTGCTTCGGTCGTCGCGGAAAATTCACGCGGATATTTGGTCAGGTGGTCGCGAGGAGAGAGGTAGCCTTTGCGGACTTTGTACAAGCACCACGCCGAAACGAAGTAGGTAAGGCCATCGATGCCCAGAATTCCCGCGATACCTGCGTTGTCATAGATGAAGCCAACCAGCGCTCCAGCAAAAAGCATTCCGGTTTGTACGCCAATAACCACGGCGGCGTTGGCTCCAGTGAACTGGCTTGACGGAATTACCTCCTGCACCAGCGCGTTTACGTTGGCCCAATACATGGCGGAGCCGGTGCCGGTGACCAATGTGATGAGATAGAGATGCCACAATTCGAGATGTCCGCGCCAGGCGACGTAGGCGGTGGCAAGAACGGCGATGCCGCGGACGAAATCGAGTACGACGCCCAAATAGCGACGGTCGTAGCGGTCGATGAGCACCCCGCCGATGAAAGGAATCAGCAGACCCGGCGCGGTCGCTACGATCACCTGATAGCTGACCTTGACGGTGGAATGGGTTAGCGCGAGGATGTGCCAGCTAACTCCGGCGAAGTTCATTCCGCTGCCAAAGAGAGAAATGAACATCGCGAAGAAAAAATAACGGAAACCGGGTGCGGCCCAGATCAGTGACCAGTCAGTGCGAGCGGGAGCGGTGGCGGGAGACGTGGACATGGGACCTTATAGTTTACAGTTTTCGGCAAGCGGTTTTTAGTTGCGAGTTTGCAGGATGGTTCCGCGAGCAGTTGCCGGGGACGGAGGCAGTTGGTGGGGAATGAACTAAAAGGCGCGGTACGCACGGGAAAAGAACGTCACCAAGGAAAAATTCTGCTGGAAAGGAGCGAGCTGATTTTTCGCGGTACGGATTACCGCTTGAAGATTGCCTTTGCCGAAATACGGGACGTGAAAGCCACGAACGGAGAATTGCGCGTTCGAACGAGAAATGGCGTGCTGATCTTTGAGGTCGGAACCGCGGCAGAAAAGTGGCGCGAGAAAATCCTGCATCCTAAGACGCGCGCAGAGAAACTTGGCGTGAAGCAGGGAACAAAGGTAGTTTTGCTGGGAGAATTCAAAGCCGATTTTGTGAAAGAGTTGCAAACAACCGGCGCAGAGATCGCTAGAGCTGGTAGGTCGGCGAATGCCGATCAGACCTTTTTCGCTGCGGACAGCAAGACCGCACTGGCCGCGATCGAGGAACTTGCCAAGAAGATGAACGGCCCGGAAGCTCTGTGGGTGGTCTATGCAAAAGGGAAAAAAGACCTAAGCCAAAACGATGTTATCGGCGCGGGAAGAAGAGCAGGACTGAAGGATGTAAAGGTCGTAGGATTTTCCTCCACCCACACCGCGTTGAAATTTGTAATTCCTCTCGAAAAACGCTAGTGCCCGTATTCTTTTGGATTGCAGCTTGGGCAAAGCGATTCCAACTTTTCCCGCGCGCCTCTAAGATGAACAAGTGAATGAATTGCTGGAGATTTGTGGATTGAGCGTTGAATTGCCGACGGCGCAGGGATGGGTGCGTCCGGTGAATGATGTGTCGTTGCGGATTGGCGCGGGCGAGTGTTTGGGGTTGGTGGGCGAATCGGGCAGCGGCAAAACCATGCTGTCGCTGGCGCTGATGGGATTGTTGCCGGTGGGTGCGCGAGTAACCGGCGAAGCTTGGCTACCGGGCGATCCGACTGCCCGGTGGAATGAATCCGCTCCGGGACAGGAAGCCGCGAAGAACGGGCGGAAAAATCTTGTGACGTTGAGCGAACGGGAATTCCGCAGGGTACGCGGACGCGAAGCGGCCATGATATTTCAGGAACCGATGACTTCCCTCAATCCGGTGATGCGCGTCGGGAAGCAGATCGAAGAGGCCGTCGAAGCGCATTACCCAAAAATGCCTGCGCAAGCGGTCGAGAGTTCGGTACTGGAGTCCATGCGGCTTGCGGCAATACCAGAACCAGGAGTGAGAGCGCTGCAGTATCCCCACCAACTTTCCGGCGGCCTGCGACAGCGCGTGATGATCGCGATCGCAATCGCAGCCGGGCTTGCCGACCCAGGATTGGAAATGACCGCAATGGAGAAGCGCCAGCCAGGTGATGTGCTCTGCGGGCCGCGACTGCTGATCGCAGATGAGCCGACTACAGCGCTGGACGTCACCGTGCAGACCGAGATTCTGCGACTGCTGCAAAAATTGCGACGCGAATTGGGACTTGGACTTTTGTTCATCACACACGATTTGGGAGTGGTCGCCCAGGTGGCCGATCGAGTGGCGGTGATGTACGCGGGGCGAATTATCGAAGAAGGGCCTGCCAGCGACGTGCTCGGCGCGCCAAAGCATCCCTACACGCAGGGTTTGCTGGCGGCTTCACCGCGGCTGGAACGCGGGGAGCTCACGCCCATTCCGGGAAGTGTGCCGCAGCTCACGGCGTTACCGCCCGGATGTGCGTTCGAACCGAGATGTGCTCTTCGCCGCAGCGATTGCAGCGTTGCCGTGCCGGAACTGCGCAAGGCATCGTCCGATCATACGGCGCGGTGCGTGCTTGTGTAGGGTGAAGAAGAGAATCGAGAAAGAACAAAAGATAACCCAGAGACGCTCGGGAAGCGCGAAGAAGGCTTAAGAAGTACAAAGTATAAAGTAAGAAGTACAACCAGTGGGTGGCGACGGCAGTTGCGATTGGAAGGCTATGAGTATGGACGGAGAAAAATTGTTGGTGGCGCGGGGCCTTAGGAAGAGCTATGCCCGCGTTGGGCGGGACGACGCTGCCGGTGGAGCGCGGTTTGCCGCGGTGGACGGCGTCGATTTAAGCGTCTTTACCGGCGAGACGCTGGCAATTGTTGGCGAGAGCGGCTGCGGCAAGACCACGCTGGCGCGGATGCTGCTGCGACTAATCGAGCCGGACGAAGGAGAAATTCAATTCGGTGGGCGAGATCTCTTGCGCTTGAACGCCGAAGAATTGCGCGCGGCGCGACGCGGGATGCAGATGATATTTCAGGATCCGGTCGCTTCGCTGAACCCGCGGATGCGCGTGGGCGAAATTGTTGCGGAGCCGCTGGCGATTCACGAGCCAAAGCTGAGCAAGAACGAGCGCGTCGAGCGCGCGGTCAACATGCTGCGCCGCGTGGGGCTGGATTCGGCCGCTATGTTGCGTTATCCACACGAATTTTCTGGCGGCCAGCGGCAGCGAATCGGAATCGCGCGCGCCTTGCTCCTGCAGCCGAAGCTGGTGGTTGCGGACGAGCCGGTCTCCGCGCTGGACGTATCGGTTGGCGCGCAGGTTTTGCTGCTCCTGCAGGACCTTCAGCGCGAATTCAGACTGACTTATGTCTTCATTTCTCACAGTTTCCCGGTAGTGGCGCAAATCGCCACCCGTATTGCCGTGATGCGAGCGGGGAAACTGGTTGAACTTGCCGAGGCAGAACATCTCCTTCGCCACCCTACCCAGCAATATACGAAGGACTTGCTTGCTGCTGTGCCTGAGATTGTCGTCGGGTAGTTCTCAACCAGGCTTCGTGCATTCACTTCGTCGCCAATCAGTGATACTTTGCTGCCATCGCACGCGTATAAGCGGGCAACGCCCGGTGTGCAAAACTAGTGGTGAAGGAGTGGATGATGGTGACTACACCTGTGGTAGCCTCAGACGCGCCGGAAGCATCCGGCCCAATTAATCATTTTGCAAGAATTATCGGTGTGTTTTTCGCGCCCAAAGCCACTTTTGAAGACATCGCTAAGCGACCGAGCTGGATTCTGCCCGTCGTCCTCATGACTGTCCTCGGCGCGGGAGTCGCGTTTGTTATGAATCAAAAAGTGGATTGGAGAGACATTGCCAGCAAACGCATTGAAGAAAGCCCACGAACCGCGAACCTGAGTGCCGAGCAGAAGGAACAGCAAATCGCAATGAGCGCAAAGATTTCGCCGGGGATTGCTTACGGATTTGGGATCGCATGGCCGATTCTGCAGGCTTTGATCGTCGCGGGAGTTATGCTGCTTGCCTACAACGTGATTGGCGGAGCGAGCGCCCGATTTGGCACTTCCATGGGAATCGTGGCGCACGCATACTTTCCCTGGATCCTATACTCGCTTCTCTTCATTCTTATTCTTTATTTGAAGGCTCCCGGTACTGTCGACCTTGACAATCCCATAGCGACGAACCTTGGCGCTTTTCTCCCGGAAAGTACGGCAAAGGCACTGATGTCGCTGGCTAAATCGATCGATATTTTCAGCATCTGGACATTGCTGCTGCTTTCGATTGGTTTCACGGCAGTAAATCCCAAAAAGTTGCAAGGCAAATCCCTGGGCATTGCCATCGGCGTTTGGGCGGTCTATGTAGCGCTCAAGATGGGCGGAGCGTGGATTTTCTCCTGATACACTGTCAGGAGTGAACTTCTCGTTTGCAGTTAGCACAACGGATGTCAGCGGAGCCAGGCGCGGAATCCTGAACACGCCTCACGGCGCGGTCGATACTCCTTTCTTCATGCCGGTGGGCACACAGGGAGCCGTGAAGGCGCTGCGCAACGAAGCCCTGGAAGAGCTCGGTGCGCAGATTATTCTCGGCAATACCTATCATCTCTACCTTCGCCCCGGCCATGAATTGATCCGCAAACTTGGTGGACTGCACAAATTCATGTCCTGGAACGGTGCGATCCTCACCGATTCCGGCGGTTACCAGGTTTTTAGTCTGTCCGAACTTCGCAAAATTACCGATGACGGAGTGCGCTTCCGTTCGCACCTCGATGGAGCGGAACACTTACTCACACCAGAGAAAGCAGCAGAGATTCAGCTCGCGCTGGGGTCTGACATCGCGATGGTGCTGGACGAATGTATCGAAACGCCGGCGCCGCGCGACATTGCCGAATCTGCGGTCAAGCGAACAACCGGGTGGGCGCAACGTGCGCGAAATCATTTTCAAGAACGCGCAGAGCAAAACGGCGAGTTAGCGCAATGGCAATTCGGAATTGTGCAAGGCGCGACGTTCGCAGATCTGCGCCGCGAGAGCGCGCGCCAGTTGCTCGAAATCGATTTTCCCGGCTACGCGATCGGCGGACTTGCTGTGGGCGAGCCGCACGAAATGACGTGCCGGATGGCCGCCGAAGTGACTCGACTTCTGCCGAAAGAAAAGCCGCGCTACCTGATGGGTGTCGGCCGCCCGGAACAAATTGCGGATTACGTCGCCCAGGGCATTGACATGATGGACTGCGTGCTGCCTACGCGCGCTGCGCGCCATGCATGCATCTATACCAGCCAAGGGCGTGTGCTGATTAAAAATGCCCGTTACGCGCAGGACCAGAAGCCACTCGATTCCAACTGCGTCTGCAGTGTCTGCCGCCGCTACACGCGCGCCTATCTTCGGCATCTATTCGCCGCTCGAGAACCGACGGCGGCCATCCTCGCCACCCACCACAATATCCACTTTTACCTTGACTTAATGAGGCAAATCCGCGAGGCTATCGGGTTTGGGAATCTAGTGAAATTCTCGTCCGACGTTCGGGCGCGCTACGCGGCAGGTCCGGCATAAATACGCGCAGTCTGCGCCCCGGCCTCTTCGGAGAATCGCACAGAGAATCCATCTGGCAGTGAACGCGAGGGAGCAAGACTGGCCCTCGGCGAGCTGGCGAGTTTTCTTGGCTGACAGCCTGGTCCGGCGCTTGGTTGATGGATCGGCTGATCTTAACGGGAAGAGTTGAAACGATCGATGATGGCAGCACTTTTATTGCAGGCGGGCGGAACGCCCGGAGGAATTCTCGGCAATCCGATCTGGATGATGGTCATCGTGATGGGCATTTTTTACGTGATGCTCATCCTTCCGCAGCAGAGGCAACGAAAAAAGACGCAAGCGATGCTGGCGGCGCTGAAGAACGGCGACAAAGTGGTCACCAGCAGTGGAATTTATGGAACCGTGAGCGGCATAGACGGCGATACAGTAATTCTGAAAATCGCCGACCAGGTAAAGATTCGTATTTTGCGCTCGGCAATCGCACAGATAGAGGCGGAAGAAAATGCCAGCTAACGCCGCCGTGCATGTGTTTACGCAGGTTCTACATCAACGTCCGCGTCGCAAGCGATTTTCTTGGCGACCGCAGCGCGGTCGTTTTGCTTCGCGATCGCACAGCGATCGACTTGCTTCGCGACTGCAGAGCAGTCGACTCCATCCGCGGCGGACTTCGAGCCGTCTATCTCAATCATGAATCCCAATTTGAAGTGGAAAGCGCTGTTCATCCTGGCGGTGATCCTTCTCTGCATCTACGGATTGCTCGGCCTGCCTCAATTCCCAACGTCTCCGGCGCAGGTAAAGGATAATTTCTCCAAGCAGATTCATCTAGGCCTGGACTTGCAGGGCGGCACGCATTTGGTGCTACAGGTGCAAGTGCAGGAAGCCATCGCGCAGGAAACCGACCAGATGGTGGACCGGCTAACCAGGCAACTGCGCGACAAGAACGTCCATTACGACGAAATCCGCCGAGTGGACGACACGCACATTCTGGTACGCAACGTGGATTCGAATCAGGCTGCAGCGTTCCGCGATTTCGTGCAGCAGCAATACGGCGCGCAATGGGAAGTAGCTCCAGCTGCCGGCGAAAGTTCAGGCTACCAGCTGACGCTACGTCCCACCGCTATCGCAGACATCCAGAATTCCACCATGGCCCAGTCGGTCGAAACCATCTCGCGACGCATCAACGAGTTGGGACTAACCGAACCGACCATTCAATTGCGTGGCCGAAACGAAAACGAAATTCTTGTTCAATTGCCGGGCGAAGGCGATCCCGCGCGCGCCAAGGCCGTCATTCAGGCTGGCGGACAGCTGGAGCTGAGACTGGTTGAAGATCCGCGCACTTACACTTCACAGTCGGAAGGACTGGGGGCGCACAACGGAATTCTTCCCCCGGGCACGGAACTGCTGCCCGGGCGAAACGAAAACCGTACAGCAAGCGGCGCTCCCGACTCAGGCGAAGTGTGGTATCTGGCCAGCCGCGCGCCGATCGTTACCGGACGCGACCTGAAAAACGCCAGCGAATCGCGCAACACAAATAACCCAGGCCAGTGGCAAGTTAATTTTGTGCTTACAGCGGAAGCCGCGAACCGCTTTGGCCCCTTCACGGAAGCCAACAAGGGCCGCCAGTTGGGGATCGTGTTGGAACACCGTGTGTATTCGGCGCCGGTAATCAACGGAAGAATCGACGACAACGGAATGATCGAAGGCAACTTCGGTCAGGAGTCCGCGCACGATCTGGCGTTGGTGTTGCGCGCCGGTGCGCTGCCTGCTTCTATTAAGTATCTGGAAGAGCGCACGGTCGGCCCTTCGCTCGGAGCGGACTCGATCCGCCACGGCGTACAGGCTTCCGCCCTCAGCTTGATTGTGGTGATGCTGTTCATGGTCTTTTATTACCGGCTTTCCGGCGTCAACGCTGTGGTGGCGTTGCTGCTCAACCTGCTGATTTTGCTGGCGTTCATGGCGATGTCGGGCGCGGTGCTAACACTGCCGGGAATAGCGGGCGTCATCCTTACCATTGGCATGGGCGTTGACTCCAACGTGCTGGTGTTCGAGCGCATACGGGAAGAATTGCGCAATGGAAAGTCGGCGGCGTCCGCGGTGGATGCAGGTTTCGACAAAGCCTTTCTGACCATCATCGACACGCACGTCACGACCGTCGTTTCAGCGGCATTCTTAGGGTTTTTCGGTACCGGGCCGATCCGTGGTTTCGCGATTACTTTGGTGGTTGGCTTGGTCGCAAACATCTTTACCGCCGTTTATGTCTCGAAAACGATTTTCCAGTATCACCTGGCGAAGATGGACCGTCAGGCAGAGTTGAGTATTTGAGCTCGCGTTCGAAAGTTGTACTAGGACTTCTAACCCTTCTTTCCTACCAAAAATTAGGTGGAATGCGGGATTGGTCCTAGGTTGATTTCACGAGACGATGGCAGGCTTGGTGCCCTCGCCTCACTGCTCCCGAACCGGGAACAAACCGGCATTCGCTGGAGTCTAAAGAAGGGAAGCGGAATCCGCATGATCGAGTTTTTCAAAGAGCCCAATATCGACTGGATGGGCAAAGCGAAATACTTTTACGCCCTAAGCGGTCTGCTTCTGCTCGTTGGCTGGGCTTCTATCCTCGCTAAAGGCGGCCTTTACTACGGCATCGATTTCAAGGGTGGCACGAACGTGGATGTGCGATTTACCCAGCCACCGAATATTGACAATATTCGGAAAGCATTGACGGCGCAAGGTTTGGGAAACAGCGAGATTCAGAGCATCAGCGACGTCGGCACGGGAAACTCCAACGAAGTGCAAATCTTCGTTGGCCAGAAAGACCTGAGTGACGAAGCGCGCGACTCCAGCAAGGCTCAGGTGATTGCGGCGTTGAACGCCGCCTACGGTCCGGGGAGCTTCACAATCCGCGGCGCGGAAATCGTTGGAGCCAAGGTCGGCGCCGAGCTTCGCCGCCAGGCAGTCTTCGTTACCCTCTATGCTTTAGGCGGCATGCTGTTATATATTGCCTTCAGATTCGAGTGGGTATTTGGGGCAGCCGCCGTCCTGGCAGTATTCCACGACGTTTTGATTACACTCGGATTCTTTTCACTGTTGCATTATGAAATTTCTCTCACCGTGATCGCGGCCCTGCTCACGTTGGTTGGTTATTCGATGAACGACACCATCGTCATTTTCGACCGCATCCGCGAAAACAATCGTTTGCTGCGCAAAGAAGATTTTGCCGTCGTCGTGAACAAGTCCATCAATCAAACGTTGTCGCGGACGATACTTACCAGCGGTCTGACCTTCCTCACTGTGCTCGTGCTTTTCTTGATGGGCGGCCAAGTGCTTCGCGCTTTCTCCTTTGCCCTGGTGGTGGGGATTGTGGTAGGAACGTACTCCAGTTTTGGCATTGCTGCTCCGCTGGTGGTCTGGTGGCACCATTGGAAGGACCAGAAAGCGGCGGCAGGAACCGGACCCGCAGCCGGAAACAAACCCCGGAATGGTGAGGGCGCCGCAAGGCGTCTCGCCCCAGCCGGGAGGAGGTAAGGACCATGTTTGAAGAAATGGTTGTTTCCAGTCCGAAATCGAAGAAGACCAACAAGCCGTGGACGGTAGTTTTGTCCATGACTGTGCAAGCGGCATTTCTGGCCGTTCTGATTCTAATTCCGCTGATCTACACGGAAGCGCTGCCCAAGGCAAGCCTGGCGACACTGCTGATCGCGCCGCCGCCACCGCCGCCACCACCACCGCCGCCCGCTGCGGCGCCGGTTGTGCGCGTGAAACCACAAGTGCACTTGATGGATGCAGGCAAACTCGTAGCTCCCAAAGTAATCCCCAAAGACATCAAGATTATTAAGGAAGAAGCCGAGCCCGATCCCATGGGAATGCAAGGTGGCGTGCCTGGCGGCGTTGCCGGTGGTCAGATGGGCGGCGTCATCGGTGGCGTGATTGGTGGAGTTGGCGGTGCGCCTCCTCCGCCTAAGCCGACGCAGACCCGCATTCGTCAGGGCGGCGCGGTGACTGCTGCGTCTTTGATCAATCGAGTGCAGCCTGTTTATCCTCCGCTGGCGCGCCAAACGCGCATTTCCGGCACCGTGCGTCTGCACGCGATTATTTCCAAGAGCGGAGCCGTACAGCAACTCGAAGTAATTTCAGGGCATCCACTGTTGGTACAAGCTGCGCTGGATGCAGTTAGACAGTGGAGATACCGCCCGACCACCCTTAACGGGGAGCCGGTGGAGGTCGACACCACGATTGACGTGATTTTCTCTTTGAACCAGTAGCAATAACAAGTAAGCAACAACGGGGCCACGCGCGGTCGTGGGACATGCGCGGCGCTTCGAGCAGCAAAGATTCAGCAGTAACTCGTTGGCAAGTGGCGCGAACAGCGCTGCAGGTCACGCGGAACTTATTAAGGTACGCCGCCTAGCGGCCCGCCTACAGGAGCAAAACGAATGGTAGCCACTTTGTACGTTTACGCCGCCATGTTCCTTCAGACCACCGGCTCGAACTGGGATCTGAGGACCATGTGGGGACAGATGAGCTTGCTGCCCCGGTTGGTTGTGATCACTCTGTTCGTTCTTTCCGTTTACTCGTTCGGCGTGATGATTGATCGCGCGCTGATGTACAGCGCCGCGCGCAAGCAGTCGCGCATTTTCGTGCAGCAGGTCGCCGGTGCTTTGAAAGACGGCAAGCTGGACGAAGCCATTGCTATCGCGGAGCGCAACAAGAAGAGCCACATCGCCAAAGTTGTTGCGACCGGCCTCTCCGAATTTCAGTCTGCTTCGCAGCAGGTTTCTGATGCTGACGTCGTGGAAGCCGCCAAGCGCGGTCTGGAACGCTCCGTCGCCATCGTTCACGCGGAAATGAAGCGCGGTCTGTCGGCCCTCGCGACGATCGGCTCGACGGCTCCTTTCGTCGGACTGTTCGGCACGGTGGTCGGCATTTTGAACGCGTTTAAGGGTATCGAAACCAGTCACGCCACCGGTCTGTCGGCCGTCGCTGGCGGTATCGCGGAAGCTCTGGTTACCACGGCCTTCGGCTTGATCGTCGCCGTGCCCGCCGTGTGGGCGTACAACTACTTCACGAACAAAGTTGAAGCTTTCGACGTCGAGATGGATAACTCTTCGATGGAGCTGATCAACTACTTCATTCTTCGCCGCGGCGCAAAGAAGTAGATGAGCGCTGCGCGCGGTCATCTCTCATAAAAGGAGGTCTGCGATGGCCCGAGGATCGATTCAATCCAGTGGCGGCCGCTATAAGCCGCAGGTGGGCAGCCAGATGTCTTCGCCCAACGTCATTCCAATGGCGGACATCATGCTTGTGCTTCTGATCATCTTCATGGTCGTCACGCCCATGTTGCAGAAGAATAAGCCGGTCGATATGGCGCGCACCAACACCGCACGGGACATGCAGGATGCCGATAAGGAAGACGCGGTCGTTGTGGCGGTCACCCGCGACGGAAATATCTTTCTCGGCAACACCCAGGTACAAAAGGCGGACCTGTCCGGACAAGTGAAAGACCGCATTGCCAATAAATTGGATAAGACGGTGTACCTTAAGAGCGATGCGCGCGCCAAGTACGGTGACGTCGTGGCCATCGTGGACGAGATTCGCTCCGCCGGCGTTGACCAGTTGGGTCTGTTGACCGAGCGCAATGAGAAAGGTGGTGCGCCGCCTCCGCCACCGCCAAGCAAGAACCCAAACGGTGACTGAGGTTTTTTCGCAAAGCTGTGGTGCACCATTCGTTGCTGGAAGTTTCTGGCAGTAAGTTCCGATGCCGCGCTGGCTCCCACCTGGCGCGGCACAAAGGCTTGAGTCCTTCGCAGGGATGGGGCCGATAGGAGACTCGCAATGGGGATGAGCGTAGGAGAAAATAAGGGCGGCGCAATGGCGGAAATGAACGTCGTTCCGCTGATCGACATTTTGCTGGTACTGCTGATCATTTTCATGGTCATTACGCCGTTGACGCCCAAGGGCATGGACACTCTGGTTCCGCAGCCCAATCCAAATCAGCAGCAAAATCAGGATTTGGAGAACAAGACCGTCGTCGTGCAGATCGACAAGAACGGCAAGGTCAAGATCAACAATGAAGATTCCACCTGGGAGGGCCTGGGACCGCGCATCGAGCAAATTTTCAAGGACCGCGCGGAAAAGGTCGCGTTTGTCAAAGGCGACAATGCGGTGCTGTTTGAAGAAGTGGCCCGCGCCATTGATATCATGCGCGGCGCTGGAATCGACAAAGTCGGCTTGATCACCGCGAAGCTCGAAGCCGGACAATAATTCCGCGGAATCGGCTCGTGGTTTTTTGCCGGGTTGTGAGAGTCCTCCTCGCCGGGTGAATTCTTTGCGAGGTGGATGATGGGAACGCAAGTAGGCGGTAGGAACCGCGGAACGTTCACTGAAATGAATGTCGTTCCGTTGATTGACATTCTGCTGGTTTTGCTGGTTATTTTTATGAGCGCGTCTCATCAGCAGAAGGGCCTCGACGCGATGGTGCCCCAGCCACCTGTCGAGACTCCCAGCGATCCGGCGGACATTGTTGTGGTGCAAGTGCTGTCCGATGGCGGCCTGCGGATCAATCAGGAACCTGTCAGTTGGGATCGCCTGGCGGACCGGATGGAAGCCATCTATAAAGAGCGCGCACGAAAAGTTGCTTTCATTCGCGGCGAGGCTCCTGTAGAGTTCGCTCTTGTCGCCCGGGCGATTGACGTACTGTACGGCTCGGGAATTTCTGTCGGCCTGTTGACTCCAGGACTGGCACAACGGCGCTGATTGTGATGGAATAGCCCGCGCAGGGCGGATCTGAATTCTCGCGCGGCCCGCTTAGTGGCCGCGCAGCGTAGGGATGGACGCTTCGATGACTCATGCATCGCTTGCACGTACGGACGCTTGCCCGTCCGCATCTTCGTTCCGCCAGGCTGCGGCTCTCCTGGTGCTGGTTGTGTTCGCTGCCGGTTTTTCCGGCTGCAACAAACTCAAGGCACGCGACCTTCTCAACAAGGGCGTCGCGGCGTTTAAGAACGGACAATATGACGCTGCAGTTGAGGACTTTAAGCAAGCCAAGGAGCTCGATCCTTCGCTCCTTAACGCGCGGCTGTATCTAGCTACCGCTTATGCCAGCCAGTACATTCCGGGCGCTCCCTCCGAGCAGAATAAAAATATCGGCAAACAGGCCATCGCAGAATTTAAGGAGATTCTCCAGAGCTATCCCGATAACCTTAGCGCCATCGATGGCATCGGCTCCATCCTCTTTCAGATGGCTGGCACTCCCTATGATCCCAAACTCTTCGAGGAATCCAAGACTTACCACCAGAAGCATATTCAGCTGAAGCCGGAGGATCCGGAGCCTTATTATTGGATCGGAGTGATTGACTGGACTTTGGCCTTCCGGGCGAACGCCGAGATGCGCAAGGAATACAACGAAAAAAATATTCGCAAGCAGGTCAAAGATACAGATCCGCTCCCCCCGGCCGTTCGTGGCGAATATCTCGCGAAATACGGTCCGTTGATCGACGAAGGCATCGCCGACCTGCAAAAGGGCATTTCTCTGCGTCCTGACTATGATGATGCCATGGCTTATCTCAACCTTCTCTATCGCCGCAAGGCTGACACCGTCGAGAGCGCTGACGAACGCGCATCCCTGCAGAAGCAGGCCGACGATCTGGTGGACAAAGTGAAGGAAGTGAAGCAGCGGCGCGCCGCCCAACCCGCACCTACGACCTGAAGCTGACAAGTCTACGTCGACAATTCAATTACCCAGGGGCGCCCCGTTTTTTCTAGGGCTCATTTGTGGCGCTCGCCCTTCCCCGCCATCAGGGGTAACATTAAGAGATGTCCGGCTCTGCCAATCTGCCGCTGCAGTTCAATCGCGATCGCACCGAGCGCCTGCTGGACGCCCGCCTGGACTCGCTTCTCGACAAGCTGAAGAGCAATCGCCCCTCCGACGACCCTTGGCTCGTCCGCCGCGCTTACGAAATCGCTGCGGAGCGCCATCGTGACCAGCTTCGGCGTTCCGGCGATCCCTATCTCACTCATCTTTTGGAAGTTGCACACATTCTCGCTGACATGCGTATGGACTCGACGACTCTTTCAGCCGCTCTTCTCCATGACGTGATTGAAGACACTGAATTTCCTGTCTCTCGCATTCAGGAACGGTTCGGTGACGAAACTGCGCGCCTGGTGGAAGGCGTAACAAAGATCGGCCGGCTCAACATGCTTGCCCCTGAAGCACGCCAGGCCGAAAACGTCCGCAAGATGGTCCTTGCCATGGTCAACGACGTTCGCGTGGTGGTCGTGAAGCTAGCGGACCGTTTGCACAACATGCGCACCATCCAATATCTCGAGCCTGACAAGCAACAGCGCATTGCACGTGAGACGCTGGAAATCTATGCGCCCATCGCGCACCGTCTGGGCATGGGAATCATCCGCAATGAACTCGAGGATCTTTCCTTCCGCGTTCTCGAACCCGACTCTTTCCTCGCTTTGCAGAAGGAAGTGAGCGATAACGAGCCACTGCACCACAAATTTCTCGATGAGGTGCAGTCGGAAATTCGCAGCAAGCTTGTGGAGAGTAGCATACCCGCGGAGCTCGAAGCCCGCGTGAAAGGTTTGTGTTCACTGCACCGCAAATTGGAGCGCCAGCAGCGCGGCCTGGAACAGGTTTACGATTTACTCGCCGTTCGCGTGATCACGGACTCCGAGCGAAATTGCTACGCGGCGCTCGGCGTCGTGCATCATATCTGGCGTCCGGTGCCAGGCCGCTTCAAGGACTACATCGCCATGCCGCGGCCCAACCTCTATCAGTCGCTCCATACCACAGTTATTCATGCTGGCCAGCCGTTTGAAGTGCAGATTCGTACTCAGGAAATGCACCGCATCGCGGAAGAAGGCGTCGCCGCTCATTGGAAGTACAAGGATGGCAAGCCCTCGAGCGACGATGACCAGCGCATCATCTGGATGCGCCAGTTGATTGAGTGGTCGCAAGAGCTCCAGGAACCCGGCGAATTCCTCACCACCCTAAAAGTCGATCTCGCCCCGAACGAAGTTTACGCCTTCACTCCAAAGGGCCGCGTCCTCGAACTTCCGACCGGTGCTACTCCCGTCGATTTTGCCTACGCCGTTCATACTGAAGTGGGACACCAGTGCGTCGGCGCAAAAGTGAACGGCCATATGGTTCCTCTCCGCCACGAAATTTCCAGCGGCGACGTGGTTGAAATTCTCACGCAGAAAGGCCACAGCCCCAGCCGCGACTGGCTCAGCTTCGTAAAGTCGTCTCACGCCAAAAGCAAAATCCGCCACTGGATCAATCTTCACGAACGTGAAGAAGCCACCGAAATGGGGCGGAGACTGCTGGAAAAGGAATCACGCGCTTTCGGCCGCAGCCTGAAAAAAATACCGGAAGGCGATTTGCAAAAAGCCGCTTCGGAGTGGGGACTTTCCAAGATTGAGGATTTGTACGCGGCAGTGGGCTTTGGAAAATATTCCGCCAGGCAAGTTCTCACCAAGGTTCTCGGTGAATCAGCGCAGCCGCGAACCGACGTTGACGAGACCAAGCCCACGCTGGTCAGAACCGTCAAGCGCATGCTGGGGTTCGGCGAAGCGCCGTTGGTCGTGAAGGGTCACGATGACTTATTGGTTTTTCGCGCCAAGTGCTGCAATCCCATTCCCGGTGACGAAATTGTGGGCTACATCACGCGCGGCCGTGGTGTCGCCGTGCACACGCGCTCCTGCCCGAACGTGCAAAATCTCATGTACCAGGCGGAACGCCGCATCGCTGTCGAATGGGGCGGCGACAGCGCTGCCACGTTCCCGGTGCAACTCGCCATCCGTGCGAAAGATCGCGCCGGCCTGCTGGCCGAAATCACCGCGGTAATCAGCGGCGCCGGCTCCAACATTCGCAACCTGGAAAGCCGCCCCGATCGTCTGAATGCCCGCATTGAGGCTAGTCTCGAAATTGCCGAC
>Ga0307474_10000586_pt1 | contig 26266 bp, 20 predicted proteins | sample atmos_gasesECM1C_2_FD_203312 | JGI IMG/M metagenome (GOLD analysis project Ga0307474, IMG submission 203312) | Hardwood forest soil microbial communities from Morgan-Monroe State Forest, Indiana, United States - atmos_gasesECM1C_05 | ecosystem: Environmental > Terrestrial > Soil > Temperate... | reverse complement strand
GCACGCAGCCCACAACTGCAAGTATTACCGGAGGGTTTTTCAGGAACATTCGTTTGACGTGAATTCGTTCTCCGACATTGGGGACCTCCAGACGGTTCCCCGGTTATCGAAGCAGGCACTGATAGATTACGTCGAAGAAATGGTCGCTGATAACGTTCCTCGTAAGCTGCTGCATCGCTCGCAAAGTGGCGGCTCGAGCGGCCGGCAAACACCTTTTTATCGCAATAATGATTGCCTGCCACCAAAATTAGCTGCCGAATGGCGATTTCAGAATTGGATGGGCTGGAATTTTGGCGAGTGGTTGGGCCTAATTTGGCCTGCGAGCCAAGATATCGAACCACAGCCGACTTGTCGAACCAAGTTACGAAATGCCAGTTTTCAGCGAGTGGAAGTTCTACACGCGGCTTCGCTGACCGAGCTTTCGATGAAAGATTTCGCCGAAACGCTCCAGCGTAAGAAAATTGAGTTCGTCAAGGGGTTTACAAATGCGATCTATGGTTTTGCACGGTTCTGTCAGACAATGCCCCATCCTCCATTCTTAAAGGCGGTAATGTGTAGCGGCGAGGCGCTTGCTCCTGAACAGCGGAAGCTCTTTGAACAGGTCTTTGGCGCTAAAGTATTCAATTTGTATGCCGCGCGTGAGACAGCCCATATGGCGGCGGAATGCGGCGCCGGCAAGGGATTGCACATTGCTGATGAGAATGTCCACATTGAAGTCGTTGCAGATGAAGCAACCGAGTCGGATGGTGCGGGAACTATCCTGGTCACAGACCTGCTCAATTACGGCATGCCGTTGATCCGTTATGAAATCGGAGATCGTGGCAGCCTGATGACCGGCTCGTGCGCTTGTGGGCGCGGACTTTCGCGAATGGACACCGTCATCGGTCGTGGAACCGATCTTTTGGTATCGACCAGCGGGGCGCTGGTCCACGGAGCTTCACTCGTACACTACGTGCTGGCCCTGGGAACTGACATTGGCCAGGTCCAATTCATTCAGCGCGAATTCGGCCACGTGACGGTTCGGCTAACCGAAAGCTTCCGCGGCCAGGATGACAAACTAGTTCATCTCGACGCGACACTGAGGAAACTGCTAGGAGAGGATATCGTCGTTGAGCACGAGTTTGTCCGCGAGATAGCTCCGGCTAGTTCGGGGAAGTATCTGGTTACGAAATGCGAGATTCCGAATCGCGCTCCTGGCGTTGAGGCCCCGAACCACTAAATCCCAATGGCGGTTGCGACGCCAGATCTGCTTTCCATGACAGACGCTCCCTTAGTTTCGGCGATTATTCCTACTCACAACGGCGCAAAGTGGATCGGCGAAACGCTGAGCAGCGTATTTTCTCAGACGTACAAACACCTCGAGATCGTCGTCATCGATGACGGGAGTACGGACAGTACTCCAGAACTCTTAGGCTTTTTCGGGGAACGCATAAAGGTGACGCGCACGAGTGCCGGCAACATCGGAGCTGCGCGGAACGCCGGAATCAGCCAATCGACTGGGGAATACGTGGCATTCTTGGATCACGACGATCTGTGGGCGCACGACAAGATCGCAAAACAGGTCGCTCACCTTAATCAGCATTCGGAATTGGCCGCGCTTTACACAGATGCCGACGAATTTGACGAGAACGGGACAGACGCAAAATCGTTTTTCGGAAAGTTTCCCGCCCTGGCTGCGAATGTGGACGCCGCGTCGATGATTGTTGACCAGGCAGTACCGCTCATGTCCACTCTTATGCTCCGCCGTTCCTTCATTGATGCCCATAAAATTCGGTTTCATGAGGCGGCTTCTGGGGTCGACGAAATCAGCCTTCTGCTGGAGGTGTACTATCACGGCGGGAAAATGGGGTTCCTCCCGGAGCGGCTTGCCCAACGCCGCCTGCACTCGCAGAATCTTAGCAAGGACCACCTGAACCGTTTTAGCAAGCGAATCCTGGTCTATTCTGACCTGCTGCGTCGCTTGCCGGAGGACGATGGTCCCTTTTGTAGCGTGATCAGACGCGGATTGCGGCATGCATCGTTCCGGGTCGGGGAGTGGTATTGGGGGGATTTGCGGCTACCTGAAGCACGCCGCTATTTAGCGGCTGCGGTGGCGCCTGACAGGATCGGCTTCCGATCGGCTGTGCTTTGGCCACTCACCTATCTTCCGATTCCAGTGATACGCCTGTTACGGGCCGCGAAATCAGCAGTGACCCGGGGTGTTGCTAGTACTCACCCGACTCCGACCTAAGCGAAAAGTAAAAGCTTTGGACACGCGCCGCGAATTCGGCCGGGCCGTACTCCTCCGCAGCCCTTCGGTAGTCGTTGCGCATGCGTTCACGCCGTTTTGGATCTCGTAACAGTTCCAGAATCTTGCTGGCCAGATCCCTAGCGTCACCACTAGAAAACAGCGCCTCGGAGACTAAGCCTTGGTTAGCGGAAATATCAGAAACAACCGCCGGAAGTCCCATGGCCATGTACTCGAGCAGCGAGTTCGACGCGCCTTCGCTGCTCGAAGTCAGCACTCCGATGTCTGCAGCAGCTAGGTACGGGCGAACATCCGCCTGACGGCCTTCAAATCGCAGATGGGCACTGATTCCGTGTCGTTCTGCTTCCTGGCGGAGTTCTGCCTCACAATCGCCCTCGCCCACGAGCAGCGCGAGCACGGTTGGGACCTCGGGAGCCAGGATTTTCATGGCCTGCACAAGCGTGTCGAGCCGCTTTACCGGCCGCAAGTTAGCGACGGAAGTGATGACCAGAGCTGAGTCAGAAATTCTCAATAGCTGGCGGGCTGCGTTGCGTTCGTGACGCCCTGGTGGCTCAAATTGCGTCAAATCAATAACGTTCGGAAGAATGTCGATGCTCTCAGCCGGCACGCGCTCATGTTCGCAAAGCCAATCACGTACAGTGCGTGAATTGCATTGCCAGCGGTCCACGAAGCGATTGGAAATTTTGAGCAATATGCGGTCTCGCCAGCGCTGCCAATATCCGAGGCTCCTTCGTGCGTTGACGATGACTGGCACACCTGCGAACCTGGCAGCCAATGTGCCATACACGTTCGAATCAGGGAAGAATGTCTGGACGATCTCTGGATGCTCGCAGCGGAGGTGCGCCACGAGAGACCGGCACATCGCCATAGCCCTCTGCGGGTGATCAGCAATGATTGTAACGCGATACGGAAGCTTCTCATCGACAACAGCTCTCGTCCGCCGGAGGATGTAAACATTGACTTGGAACTCTGCTTTGTCCAAAACATTGAGAATTTTGCGGAATTGCTGTTCAGTCCCCCCCTGCCAAGCTTCGATTTCATCGATAATGAATGAGATCCGGAGAGGTGAGGCATTGACGGTGCTCTGGCTGTGTGAATGGCGACGAGTGCGTATTCGCGCTAGATGAATGTCGACCTTGCCTGGACGGAAGGTGCCAGCTTGACTCAAGATCGTATCGCTGAGAAAGACGCGGGGTAGGGCGAACAGATCGCTACTCTCCCCCGCATATGCTTCCGTAATCGAAACAGCCCTTTGATAGCCTGCCTCTTGTACGCAGTGTCGGACCCAACGGTTCACTGCACCCCAAGGGTAGGCGAACTCGTCAACCGCGGCACCTAGTCTTTGTTCCAACTCGCTGCGGGAATCCCTCAGTTCAGTCGCGACCCGCGTGGTGGTCGTCCGCGTGAGTAGCGAATGCGTTACCGTGTGCGAACCGAAGGTGATGCCTTGCCGGCTCATCTCTTTCACCTGAGTCCAGTCCATGAATGACGGTCGCGCGGTGTTGTCCAGACCAAGGTGCTCGCATAACAGACGAACAAATTGTTTAGCTTCTGAACTCGACCTTTTCAGCAGAAATCTTCGGAGCGCCGAGAAATTCACGCTGGACGCGCCGAACATCGGGGACCAGGGAAGTCGTCGCGCAACTTGGTTCAATTCGCTCAGAACGCGATTATCATCGAGCTCGCAACAGCGCCACAGATCGTCCTGCCAGAGGCGCTTGCAAGTGCCGATATATGAGGTTATGAGATAAATGCTCGCAGGTATCCCGGCCGCTTTCAACACGGGGAACGCGCAGCGGTAATTGTCTTCCCACCCATCGTCAAAGGTTATTGAGCACAGCCCGGGATCCCCGATCTGTTCAAGGAGCACGGAGAGCGGAACGACCTGGTAATGAGTTTGCAGCCACTCCAGAAAGCGCTGGAAGACTGGCACTGTCGTGACCATCTCGCGAGCGTAGCAGGGTTCGCCCGGCTCCAAGACGCGGTGGAACATGAAGATTGGTGGGCTTCCGGTGCGAAATCTGTCCAACGTCCGTTGTCCTATGGCCGATTCCGCCAGGCGGTAGATGGGGGCCCGTATTAGACTCATCAGTAGTGCATTCCTCGCGAATCCCACAGTATAACCGTGCTCCTCGTGAAAACGTCCGCGCTATAATCTACCAGCACATGAAGCATCAGTTGAAGGCGCTGGTTCGGGGTATTGCGCTGTTACTCGCAGCTCCCGCGGGCGGCACGGAGTTGGCCTGCCGCTATTTTTGGGGGCGCGATATTTGGTTCGGCACACATGGGCAGGTTCTCAGCCTTGTTCCGGGGAAGATCGGAAGTTATCTTCGCGTTGCATACTATCGTATGACATTGCGACGTTGTGCGAACGATTGCTCAATTGGTTTTGGCACTCTGATCACCCATTCAGAAGCGGAAATTGGTAATCGTGTGTACATCGGGATGCATTGCATTATAGGCATGGCAACAATTGAATCCGACGTGATGCTGGCCGACCATGTTCAAGTGCTTAGTGGAAAGTATCAGCACGGTACCGACGTTTCCAAAGGTGCTTTTCAAACGCAGCCGCAGAAGTTCACGCATATTAATATTGGATCGAATTGCTGGATCGGTGCTAACGCCATCATTATGGCTGACGTTGGGGAGCACGCCATCGTTGGCGCCGGATCCGTTGTCACGAGGCGGGTGGATCCTTGCAGCGTGGTGGCTGGAGTCCCTTCGCGGCCAATCCGAACTGCGGCAGGAACCTATCCAGTGTTGGCTGATCGTGAGCGTTAGATCGGTCATTCGCGTCGATTCCGAAGCGGATGAAACCCCAATTTAAGGCGCATTGAGTCCAATGGTTTCAACCCTAGATTCTTTTGCTCGCCGCCACCTCGGCTGGCGGGCTGTAACGACTCTCAAAGCAATACGGGACCGCACACGTGCCATTGCCTATCGCGGCGATTTGATCCGCTTGGGTATTTGTTTCGAGACCGACAAATGGGGTTCGCATTGGTATCTACAGCATTACCAACGCCATTTCCGCCAGCTGAGAAGCAAGCGCATCAATCTGCTTGAAATCGGTATTGGGGGATATAAGCACCCTGACGCCGGTGGCAACTCGCTGCGGACCTGGAAGGCATACTTTCCCAAAGCTAACGTCTACGGCATTGATATTTACGACAAGAAACAAATCGAGGAACCGCGTATCAAGACTTTCCAGGGCAGTCAGACCGATCCTGAGTTCCTCAAAGGTATCCTTCAGCAGATTGGCGGCGCCGATATCATTATCGATGACGGAAGCCACATCAACTCTCACGTAATCACAACTTTTGAAATTCTCTTCCCGCTATTACGGGACCGCGGTATTTACGTGATCGAAGATACCCAGACATCGTATTGGCCGGGATTCGGCGGCTCGAGCGACGATCCAGGCAGCACAGGAACGATCATGGGTCACTTTACGTCGATGGTTCACTCCCTCAATCACGAAGAAATCCTGCGCGAGCGATATGACCCCTCGTATTACGATTTGAATATTGTAGGCATGCACTTTTATCACAACCTCATTTTTGTAGAAAAAGGGAATAACCAAGAAGGCAGCACGATGCTGCGTCAGAATCGCGCTAGTTCACAAGTGGTCTACGAAGGGATTCCATTTCAGCCGCAAGTGTAGGAGCAGGTATCTTCTCCTCTCGGCCGCGTAGAATGCCCACCTCCATTGAAGTCAAAATACTGACATCGTTTGATCAGCTACTGGAGCTGCGAAATGAATGGGACAGTCTGCATTCTTTTAACCCACACCGTACGGTTTTTGGAACACATGCTTTCGCCGAAACCTGGTGGCGTGCTTACGGCGAAGGGCTTCGCCTTTACACTCCGGTGGCCTATGAATCTGGCCGTGTAATTGGCATCCTGCCCCTTGTGTTTGCGAAAAGCCGGCTCAGCGCATTCGGCGTCCCTGGAGCCGACTACTTCGACATCCTGGCCAAACCTGAGCATAGCAGAGAGGTTCTCGAGAGCATCTGTTCGGCCTTGCTCCAGTCGAGCGATTGGGATACCTGCGAGTTGGAAAACGTTCCCGAGAGCTCGCTGCTCTATTCGCTTTTGCAGAGCCTTCCGCCCTGGCTTAAGCGATCGGTCAGAAGCCGCTTCTCCGCTGCCTGTAAGGCGCTCGTATTGGGTGAAGACAGGCGTCGCACGCTCGCAGCCGTAATCGACAAACCTTCGAAAAAAAAGCATAAAAACAAGCTCCTTTCGCGTCCAGGAACTGTATTCCACAATCTCGACTTGACGGAAGCAGCGGATCACCTCGAGAGGTTCTTCTCGCAACACATTGCACGCCGCGCCTTAATGGGCGAACGCAGTCAGTTCCTCGATGCGCGCGTGTGCACGTTCTACCGTTTGCTGATCCAGTCGCCCTCGATTCGGGAATCAGTGCGGTTTTCGGTGCTTGAGGAGAATGGCACTCCGGTTGCATACCATTTCGGTTTCCAGAGAGATGGCCGGTTCGTGCTCTACAAGCCGACTTTCGACATTGACCGATGGGACGATTCTCCGGGCGAGGCGCTGAATCTGGCCTTGCTTAACTACATTGCGGCAGACGAATCGGTTCAAATCTTTGACTTGACCTGCGGTGATGAAGCGTACAAATCGCAGTACACGAATCGCGCCACTGAGAACTACGCGATCTCGCTGTATGCACATTCGGCTTGCGGCATGGCCGCACGCATGCTCGCTGACGGCAAGCAATTTCTCCGATCGCAGCCTCGGCTGACGCAAAGTGGAAGACGAGCCTTGCAGTTTTTTGCTGCACGGCGCAAGGCGAAACGAGGCGACATCATCAGCTGTGCATCCCAACCTCGATTTACGGCAGCAGAGATCCGAGTGACTGAGAAGGCTTCGACGTTGGCGGAGTCAAGCAACGATTATTCTGCTATCACTCTGACGCTTTCGAAGTTGGCCGTGTCTATGGCCAACTCTGGGAAACCTGACCCCGATTTATTGCGCGAGGCTCGTGCACGCTTCAAACGCAAAGAACAATGTCTTGGTGTTTTTTCTGGCGATCAGCTTGCCTGTGCCGCCTGGATTTCCACAGTCGCGCCTCCGGCGAACGGCTCTACGATTTATGACCTGTGGGCGCCCTACGCTGGAAAAGCTGAAGATTTCATCACGGCCCTTCTCGTACTCGTAAAGCAAATAACGCCCGTTACCTTCTCGCCCCCTCTACAAGAGCACTTCACACCGCTGCTCGAACACCTCGATATTCGGCTCACGCGCGCGGATGGTATGAGCTAAGAAACTCAGTTTGCGCCTGTTAAAAGGCAGTAAGCGTGACCGGGGCACGAACACTTCAGCAGCGACAAGGTAGTCTCGTCCTGCCGAAATCCACCGCAAACTGTTAGACTGCTGTAGACTTGGTTCCAGTAGCCTCCATATGCAGGATTACTCCGCCTCGGCAGATCTAGCCATGAGCTCGACTGCTTTGACAGCCGGACGAGTGTTGCTGGGATGCCAACTGGGCTAGATGACACCGTCATTCCTCACTAGAAGAACCTACAGACTACTTGTGCTAGACGGGCATTCTTACGCCGCACGCGCATTTGTGCGCTCGCTCGGCAGAAATGGTTGTTGGGTTGCAGTGGGGAGCACTGAGGGCGTGTTGTCGCCCGCTTCCGTGTCGCGTTACTGCAGCCACGCTTGGCAATATCCTTCACCACTGAAAGGCGTAGCACGATTCATCGAATCGCTCCACAGGTTTGTCGATCAGCAGTCGGTGGACATGATACTTCCAATGACCGATGCTACTACTTGGCCGTTGGCTCACCATCGTGAACAATTGGAAAACAGAACGCGATTGGCCCTTCCGACACTGGAGTGGCTCGAACTCACAGCAGACAAGCACCGAACCGCTCGTCTTGCGATTCAGCTGGGAATACCTATTCCTGAGACTGTACTCGCAAGATCGACCGATGATCTTGCCGCCTGTGCGGAGTGGAATTTCCCTGTCGTCGTTAAAGACCGTTATTCAATGCGGTGGATCGGCGATACGGGCTTGCATGGTTCTGTCTCCTACGCCTTTTCTCCGGATGAGCTTAGGGATAAGGTATTGGACCGCGTAGATCAAGCGGGCGACGTATTGCTTCAGCGCTTCATCCCTGGCACAGGAATCGGATTTTCATGTCTCGCTGCAGACGGGCGCCTCTATCTGCCATTCCAGTGGGAACGAATCCGCGAAAAGGACCCCCGCGGCAGCGGCAGTTCAGCTCGCAAATCGGTACCGCTTTCTGACGCTCTGGTTCGTTATGCGAGCAAGCTGCTGCAAGCAACTTCCTGGGGTGGTATTTCGATGCTTGAATTTAAGCGCAGCTGCGAGGGCGAATTCGTTCTTATGGAAATCAATGGGCGACCGTGGGGTTCGATGCAGCTAGCAATCGCCAGCGGAATTGATTATCCGGTGCACTGGGTCGAATGGCTTTTGGAACACCATCGGCCAGCTATGTCAAGCGGGTATAAAGTGGGCATTACCTGCAGGACGCTTGTTGGGGATTTAGTTCATCTAGAGAACTTGCGCGTCGGCAGACCGGACGGATGGCCAGTGCCGTACCCAAATTTTTATTTGTCATTACTTAAAGTGGCTTTACCTTGGTATCCCGGATTGCGCTACGAAGACCTCTGGTTCACTGACCCACACCCAGGGTTGCTCGAATTCCAGGATTGGTTGCGAATGCATCTGAAGGGGAGCGGTGCTTAAGAATGCACGCGGGCGCGCCAATCCGAGCGAGAGGAATTGTACATTGTCATTCTCGGCTATCGTTTGACTCACAGACCACGATATCCGAATTGCGCGAAGCGTTATTGCAGGCTGGATTCTCTTTCGTCGCGTTAACAGAGCACGTGCGAGGTGTGACAGAGGCGCAGTACGCGAGATTCGTTGAGGAGTGCAGGCGTAGCTCGGACGAACGGTTTGTTGTGATTCCTGGCTTGGAGTTCCTTTGTGAAGCGGGAATTGAAATTGCCGGGTTGTCGCTCAACGAATTCGTGACTTTCAGTCATCCGGAGGATGCCGTCCGCCATCTGCGGGAGCATAATGGGTATGCCATTTGGGTCCATCCGCTAAAACGGTCCGGCTGGAGTGGAGTCTTGGACTGCGACGCCATCGAGGTTTTCAATTGCAAGACGGACGGCCCGGTAGCTCCCAACTTGCGATTGTTGAGCTACCTCAAACAAGCTCGGAAGAGAGGACACCAGTTTCACATCACCTTTGGACTAGATCTCCACCATTTAAACCAGCCGCTTTCAGCATGGCTTGAGTGCAACGTCTCAAAGCTGACCACAGGAAACGTCATATCAGCACTACGTGCTGGCCAGTTCTCTGCTTGCACAAAGCACATTCGGCTCGCATCTGATGGAACAGCTACTTTCCCGGTGCACGTGCGCATGTATGCGTTGCGGACAGTCTACCTGGTTTGGAATTGGTTGCTGGGCGCGGTGCCCACGGGTATCCGTAAGAAGCTTATTGCCCTAACTAGAGGCCTAATACGACAATTGCATAGCAAACAAACAAATGAGTGAACCCAAAGCAACAAGAACCTTCAGGTGGGCAGCCGGCTGAGCAGATATGCGGGAGCTCGAACAAGACGTTGAAGACTTTGACATACAAGCCCTATCCACTGCAAACCGCCGAAGTGGGCTGCACTATCTTGGATGCTTCAGGCATCGCAGTGCCCGTAGTAACTTCAGATTCACACAACGCTACTGTCTAATCCGGTAACAGGTGAGCAACTCATTTCGGAGATGCAACTAACTTCAGGTGTGAAGGTGCAATAAAGAGCTTGTTTGGCCTGGTGATGGACATGGGTTCTTGATAACCAAGCGAGCTCAACATAGATCGTACTTCACGATGGTTTACTTCAATCAGCAAGGCAGGACGGTGGCGCATAAGAAGATTGCAGGCCCCGTTCAAGACTTCAACTTCATGGCCTTCGACATCAATCTTGATGAAGTCCACACGGGGAAGATTCAGAGAATCGAGAGTAATTGTTTTGACCTCGAAAGTCCGCCAGCCCGCATTAGGCGTAGCCGTGATCTCGGCTTCGTAAAGATTGTCGCCGCCTTCGGACAATCGCGGAATCTGCATCGTCGCAACTCGGTTCCTATCGGAAACGGCAACGTTCATGGCTCGAACATTGGTGAGTTTATAGCGTTCGACGGCCTTGCTCAGTGTGCGGAACGTGGTCGGAATCGGTTCAAAAGAAAATACTTGTCCCGTGGGGCCAACCGCCTCTGAGAAGAATTTCGTGAACACGCCGAAGTTCGCACCCACGTCCAGCACGCGATCGCCCAAATGGATGAGATGGCGGATGTGCACGAAATCTGGCTCGCTCACGGTTGCTAGATCATGCAGATGCTTGTAGTGCCGCAACGTGTTCACGAGGCGATTCGGGGCACAGCGGTAAATTAGGCTCTTCAGCATTGGCACACTTTAAGTCTCGAATGTCACACCGGACCTTAGTGGGAACTAATCCAATGGGAACCGTAGCCAAAGGCTATGCGTCCCGAAAGTTGTATGACCATCGATAAAGTTCTGCCTCTAATAGTTACTATTATGCGTTTTGGACTCGACATGTGCGTCGCTGTACTAAGACACGCCTCGACGCCCTTCCTATCAGAATCCAGTTAATGTTCGCTCTACAGTCCAACGAAACTCGTCAAAGTCCTCCGGCACAGCTACCCGTTGCAGCGTAAGGGGACTATCTCCCGCATTCACAGTGCCTGGGGTAGTTATCGCGGCCGTTTCATAGCCAGCCATCCGGCACATTCCGCCGGTCATGTCGTTGTGGCAAGGTTCAAGAATTGGGTGCGGATAGGAGAAGTGCTTTATTGGCATTCCCGTTTCTTTCTCTAGTCTTATTCGGGAGTTACTAATTTCCTTCTCCGCTTCAGCCGCGTCGATATGTGCCACGTTCGGATGAGTCAACGTGTGTGAGCCAACAATGTGTCCTCTGCGTTGCAATTGGCGAACCTGCTCCCAGCTCATCATCAAGTCCAGATTGCCCACTGGTTGATAGCTTGCTCCAATACTCTCCAGACGCCTTTCGCGCTCTTGATAGTTTGATCTCGCCATAGCTTGAGAGTGTTCAAGGAATTCGTTGTAGTTGTGGTGACGCATCGTTCGGCGCAAACGACAAAACCAGAGGGGCTCGCCATCGATAGCGGCGGTGGTTACGTAAAAGACACCGCGGATACCGTACTCCTCAAGGATTCCTGCAGCGACCTCGAGGTTATCTCTATAACCGTCATCGAACGTGACTACGAACGACCGGCGTGGCAGGTGCTTTTCGCCAGATAGCATCTGGGGTACGTCGTCCAGCGAAATGGGTGTGAGCTTCCGGGATAAGTACTCCATCTGTGCGCGGAAGCTTTTGGTTGAATGCATGATGCCGGGGGTTGTGTGTTCGAAGCGCTGCTGGTCATCTTGGATCGAGTGGTAACGGACTATAAGCAAGCACGGTGCTTTGGTACGCTGAATCGCCCGATGAGGTCCGGCAAGAATCGCTTTTTTAATTAGCGACTTGATCATACGATTGGATAAACCGCCGCACCTTTCCTAGGGGAAGGCGCGCAGTCAAGAACTCCCGTTCTTGCGCACTTAGCCCAAAGGTTGACACGCAGGCGACATAAACAACAACGCCGAGCGTTGCGGTGAGTGCCAGAGAGAACCATGTGTATGCTAGGTTCATTGATCTAACGACGAAAAACCATGCAGCAAGCGGACTAGCCACAAGAATCGGCATAAGTAGAACGTCAGTTAGATATTGCCTCATGCTGGTGCCGACTAGATTGGCTGTGTCCCAGGGAATGAACACGCCTTCGAACGGAATCGCTGCCGCCAAAGTTCCCAGTGCAACCCCCAACATCCCAAAGTGGCGAATCAAGATAACACTGAGCAGAAAATTCACCGCTGCTTCGCCGAGGGCGAGATAAAGATTGACTCTTTGCCGGTTTAATCCGTAAACGATTTGCAGGCAAGTGATCCGTATCGGAGCAAATAGCAGGGCGGCCGCGAGGCAGGTAAGCACAGGCCCGCTGTGGCGCGCAAACTCCGGTCCGACCCATAGCCTCAGAAATGATGTGCCCAGGAAAGCTAGCCCTAGGATTATTGGTAAAAGGAGGATCAATCCCATCCGGCTACCGCTCACAAAAAGACGCTGCAAGTCGCGGCCTCTGTTTTGGGCATTCATCTTAGTTGCTAGCGGTGCATACAACTGGGTAATGATCGTCACGATGCCGCGGGAGCGCTCAATTAGGCTCGTGGCTACTGCATAGAAGCCAACCATGGCGGGACCCAGAACGAAACCGACGACGAGGTTGTCAGACAGGAAACAAAGCTTAAACGCGATCGCCTGCAAGAAAACCGCCAAGCTGAACCCAAGAAGCGACCGCAACGTGCCGAAATCAACGAGTCGCCAACGAATAACCAAGGTCTGCAGTTGTGAGTGAGCGAATCCCCAAAAAAGCGCATAGCTCACGACGGTCGCAATGAACTCTGCAGCAGCCACCCCTACAAGGCCGTAACCATGCGAAAGTAGTCCCCAAATTAATGTTGCCTTTACCGCCAAAGTAACCAGGGCCACGATGTTGAGCAGGTCGTAACGCATGACGCCGCCCAGCAGTCCGGGGAATACCATGCCCGGGAAAGCTAACCCTAACGTCAACGCCGCAATGACCAAAGATGACTGAGCCGCGCCGATCGCCGCTGGCGGAATGGAGAAAAAGTGCGGTAACTGGAGCGCGATTGCACCGGAAACTGCGACGATGAGGAGCAGCGGCAGAAGAGAAAAAAACAAGATGGTCGACAACACACGGTTGAGTTGTTGATCTTCTCCCAATGCAGAGTGGTGCGCGGCGAAACGTGTCACAGCCACGCGCATGCCAAAATCGCTGAGCGCCATATATCCGGTGATTTCGCCGACGAGGGACCATACACCGTAAAGCGTGGTTCCCAGTCTATGGATGACAAATGGCGTAAGGATGAATGCCACCGCCATGCTGGAGCCGTAACCGATGACGTTCCACACGGAATTGCTGACAATCCGACGCTTTCCGGAAGCCAGAGTGCCGCTCGGAAGGGTGCCTGCTTCAGTTGGGGCATTGGAAACGCTAGCCACGATAATCCGGGCCTCCCGCGAGAGCGTGGTTCGCCTCGACTGGTTCTGGAATCGCGAATGGTTCTTCTGCCTCGGTGAGAACAGGTGCGGCGCGCTCTATCTCGGCTTCGGCAACAAATTCAGCTGCCGCCATCAGACCGGCGATGAAGTACCACGTCCATCGGTACAAGCTGTGGGATGCGTAACCGGCCATCATAAGAATCAGCAAAGAGAACGCGGCGGCGCTGGGAAATCCTTTTAAATACCCGGGAACGTTGGTCATTCGCAACCGCCGGCTCAGCCGTCTCCCGTGCGCGAAAGTTCGAAACAGGAGGAGCCCGAAAGCGATCGTTCCCGCACAACCGAGCTCGGCAATAACCTGAACGTACAATGAATGGGGTTGCAGCCACATGCGATAGGAAGTGTTGCCGGACCAATATTTCATCCCATCCGCGATACCGAACTGCCCGGCACCGACTCCAAGCACTGGGTGATCAAGAAACATATGCCAACCCGCGTGCCAGGCAACGATGCGGTTGGTGTACGACTCATCCTGATCACGCGATTCAACACTGAGATAGCGTTGTTGGTACTGCTGAGGAAGCAAGGTCCACGCCAGAAGCAGTATCAACACCACCGCAGGTATATAAAAAAAAGCTTTTTTCCGAGTCAGCGCCCATATGGCGAAGAATGCCACCAGGCACATAACGGCAGTTCTTGAACCAGTCAAGAGCACTGCCCAAACGCTCATAACAGCAACCGCAAGCCCCAGCAAACGATCTCTCCAGTCGCCATGTAATACGAACAAGAGGACGATCGGCAGGCCGGACACCAAAGTAATGCCGAGGCTATTCGGATCGTTTGAACTGCTCGTGAACCCGACTGCGCGCTCCAGCTCACCCACGCCGTAGCTATTTCTAACCTGGAACTCTCCATGGGCGTAAGCCCAGAGGCTCGATCCTGCAAACCAGCCCATCAGCAATACAAAGGTGAGCAGCAGGAGCCTGAATCGGCGTAGCGTTGTGATGAGACTTACCAACATCACGTTGTAGAGGACGGTGCGGCCAAAATCGAGGACGAATACGAGGCAATTGGAAATCCATATCGATGTAGGCACAGACACTAGCATTACCGCCCAAAAAGCGAGAACGTAGCGCGTCAGGACTGGGAACCTTAGGTGCGGCGATCGCACCAACATCGAGAAAAGCAAAAGAAGCGCGAGGACTCTCTCAGGATGAACAACGCTAAGAGATGGGTATAGTTCTCCGGGCTGGATCGCGTTCACAGCTAAGAGCGCAAGTAAACCCCCAAACGGGCTGACCATCGTGGTAACCAGCGACAATACCAAACCGAAGATGACCAATATGATCATTGAGGGACCCTCGATTCAATGGAAGGTCCACCTGTGACCGAATCATTGGCGCGACTAGCCCTCATGGTCGAAGTTGCTCGAGCGCTTGGCGGCTCTGTGACCCGAGCGGTGTTGTGATTTTGGCCGCTCATGCACTCGAGGATAAGTCCTGCTCCCAAACCAGCGTGGATCGCAATAAACGTCGCTGGAAGAATCGGAAGCGAGGTCATGCCAATACGCTTTGCGACTCGACTACTCTCCGCAAGAACGATCGCTACGTAGCCTGCCATACTCGCGACCCAGACATATCGTAAGGGTGTGAACGCCGCAATGGAACCCAATACGGCAAACAGCACCAGAGCCGCCGGGATGAGTTGAGTTAACGAAAAAGAGCAGGGATGCGTTCGGGCTAAGCGCACACGCCCTTTTCCGTACCGCATCATTTGCCTGAAAAGCGACGACAACGTCTTTCTAGGCTCGTAAAGAACAGTGAGCTCAGGGCTGATGTATGCTTTTAGCCCAGCCTGATGAAGCCTGTAATTGAATTCGACGTCTTCGCATGCGTCGAAGGTTTCGTCGAAGTTGCCAAATTGTTCGAAGACGCTGCGACGGTAAATTGCACCGGCACTCGAAGGATCAACCCACCCTTCGAATTGGCTGGAATAAATAGTAGAGTCGCGGCCGTGCCCCAGCCAGCTGGCCCTTGCAGCGGCTATTATATTCTGCAGGAAGCTGTTGGTGGGAAAATCCAAAGGTTGTGGGCGGCAGAGAATATCCGCACTGGTTTCGACGAAAAGCCGGCATACATTCTTGAGCAAATTTTGGTTGGGAATGTGGCAGTGCCCGTCAATGAAAACAATAACTTCGCCTTTGCTCGCGGCCACACCAAGATTTCGGCCAGCGCTTGAGAGCATCGCTGGGTTTTGCACTAGCCTTACGCTAGCACCTGGTTGTAATGCATACTGCGCGACAATTTCTGCCGTACGGTCTGTAGACATGCCATCGGCAACCACAATCTCGAATAGGTCCGATGGATAGTCCTGATTTCGGAGCGCATCGAGAACTGCCGGAATGTGTCGCTCTTCGTTCCGCACCGGGATCACGACGGAGATGCGGGCCGGAGGATGGGCATCTTTTTCATCGCGAAACGCTAGAAATTCGTGATAAAGCGATTTCAGTTGCTCTGCCTGTTTTTCGGGGGAGAAGTCTCCCTGCAGACGTTGACATGCGTTCTGAACCATTATGCGGCACTTTGAAGGCGTGCCGATCAGTTCTGAGATGGTTTCGGACAGCGCGTTTATATTTCCAGGGGGTACCAACGCTATGGCACCGCGGTTTGCAAGTTCAGGAACGCCGCCCACAGCGGTAGCCGCGATGGGCACTCCTGCGCTCATGGCCTCCAGCACGACATTCGGCATCTCCTCAGTAAGAGAAGGATTGACGAGGAGATCGGCGCCAGCGACCAAATCTGAGAAATTCGCTCTGTGTCCAACGAAATGGAGCACATGATCCAGTCCAAGAGAGGATGCCAAGCGCTGCAGACGCTGTCGCTCGACACCATCCCCAAAAATCAAGAACTGAATTTCCGATGCCGAACCCTGTAAGTTTTTGGCTGCGCGTACTAGGTTGGCCATACCTTTCTCGCGGCTCAATCTCCCAGCAGCCACGACCAGAGGTTGTGCTGGATCAAACCTCGCGAACGCGCACAACTCTCGTTTCAAGTCGTGCCGTTGCTCTTGCGTGTAGTTCTGAACTTTGGCTGCATTGATGACGACACGCACACGCGATTCGTGAACCCACTCTTTGACTTTCGCCGCCTGGATCTCTGACAGGCAAACCACACGGTCTGCGGTACGCGCACAAAATCTTTCGAGTGATTCGTAGAATGCAACTTTTCGATTTTCTTTTGTCCAGCCGCGCAGAAAGCAGACATACGGAACCTTCGTCAATCGGGAGGCAACGCTTGCGATCACGGACGGCTTGTAACCATGAGCGCAGATCAGGCGGACATTCGACCGTCGAATCTGGTGCACGAGCAAATGAAGGGATCCGATCAAGGAAGAAGCTGGCAGAGGCAACGTGGGTACGCCGCGAGTTGCGGCTGCACGGAGCAGGTCGGCTCCCTCTTGATCGCCACAGAAACTAGCGATACACGACTCGACTCGATCATCGATATCGTAGCTCGCGTATGCAAGGATCTGCTTTTCGGGCCCTCCCACGAAATTACTTGCGCGAAGGTGGACAATGCGCTGCTTCATCGTGCACCCACTGTGGTATGTGTGCGGCTTGAGGAGCAGACCTCCGGGTAGCCGGCTGCATCAGCCCACGCGAGTTCGAGTCTTTCCGCCGCAGCATCCCAGCCATACAGCTGTTCCACCAGTGCGCGTCCATTCTGCCCCAAGCGCATTTGCTGGTCAGGGTCTGCAAAGAGCGAATCGACTCGTGCCGCAAATTCCTGCGGACGGTTTGCGATTAAGCAGTCTCGCCCGTTTGTCAGTGACAAGCCTTCTGCCCCGATTGCGGTCGAGATCACCGGTTTTGCCATCGCTAGTGCTTCTAGGATCTTGATTCTGCTTCCACCGCCGATTCTGAGCGGAACAACGACTGCTCGAGCCTGTGCCATGTATGGGCGGACATCGGATACTTCTCCGACCATCTCAACGCCGTTGACATTTTTCAACATGGCAATCAATCGATCACTAGGTCTTCGACCGACTACTTGAAAAGTAATTCTTGGGTTTCGGCTGCGGAGCAACGGAAAAACATGAAGCGCAAACTCTCTGACCGCATCCTCGTTCGCATACCAATCGAGCGAGCCCACGAACAGAAGGGAGTCGCTCTGGGAAACCTCAGGACGCGGCCGAAAATAATCTAAGTCGACTCCATTCGGGACGACAGTGACGTTTTGCGCGCCGTAGGATCGAAATGTCTCTGCGTCCAAGTCGGAGACGGCGGCAATGTGAGTGTCTTGAGCCGCAGCTCTTTGTTCAAAGACCCGCATGCGTTTGGCCTGAAGACCAAAAAAACAGCGGCCAATCAAACCGCCATGATGCTCAGCACGGCGCCTCCAAATATCAGATTCGACATTATGCGCAACAATGAAGCGCGGAACTCCTGGGCTCTCGTAGCGCGCATAGGGCAGCCATTCAATGTGCACAAGATCAAATTTCTCGCTGCTGCACAATTGAGTGACCTTGTCTTGCATGCGTGCAGTGAAATGCTTGATGACCGAGTACGGATACTGCGAAACCGTGCTCGCCATAAGCCGTGCCCAGAACTGCGGTCCCTGACTTGGGGCAAGTGGCTGGAGAATGGTGCCGGTAAAGCCATGCTCAGCAAGTTTTCCTCGCGCCTCTTCTGTGGCTGGACCGTACGTCAACAGGTGGAGATCGTGGCGCGAACTAAGCCGCCGCAACAGGTTCCATGTGCGGATGCGTTTTCCCGTGTTCGGTGGCCAGGGCACTTCTTCGTCCAGAACGAGTACCCGCAGGCGCTGAGGTCCCGCTAAATGCACGTTTGCGCCTCCTGTTGCGAGTACGTGGATCCAGCGACGATGGAGGAAACAACCTCACCGTAGTTGCGGAATTCGCCGTTATCGGCGAGTTCGAACACAGGCAATTGGTCAGGAAGTGCAGCCCCCATCGGTCCAAAGCGAAACTCCCCGCAGAGTTTTTGAAGACGATTTGCGGTCCGGGTAAGGCCTGTGTAGTGCCGAAGACGGGAGCGCAGTGGCGATTTGATCCTGGGCTGTTCGGGATCCAATTCCCAGGGGTGAAGATAAAGCATGCCGGGGACTCGAGCTTTCTCGAGCGTGTGCAGGTTCATCTTTTGATAGGAAAGGGGAAATATCCGCAGATATCCGCCGCCTGTTACGGGCAAGGTCATCCCCAACTTCCTAAGTGTGGAAGGCGGGAATTCGATGAGTTGCGCCCCGCCAATCCTCAACATGAAAGGCTGCCGGGGAGCACTAGAAAAACCGTAAAGGTCGTGCCGAATAGGAAAGATGCTGCTGTCGTGAGTGATCCCCGCTTCAAGCAGAATATTTAAAGCCCACGTTGAGCGCTTAGTGACCGAGAAGCTTGGAGCTCGGTATTTGGTAACTCGTTGGCCGCTGGATTGCTCAATTGCATCAAGAGCCCGAATAGTGTCGTGCTTAAAACGCTCTGGGTCTAATTCATAGACCAATTGATGTGAGTAACTGTGGCAGCCAAGTTCGTGGCCACCTTCGGCGATCCATTTCACGACTGTGGGATATCTCTCGGCAACCCATCCCAGAACAAAGAACGTGGCCTTCACATTCAATTCAGAGAAGAGATCTAGTACTGCCCTGGTATTTCTCTCCACGCGGCTTGGGAGATGCTCCCAGTCTGCACGCTTGACACTATTGCGGAATGCAGCCACGTGAAAATAATCCTCGACATCGACGGTGAGGCAGTGCATCAGGACTGAACTACCTATGTGGGAAGCCGCATCGCGAGATATTGAATTCATCGCGCGCCTCGCTGCAGCAACACGATCTTGATCGTCTCAAACATGATTAGCAGGTCCAGCGACAACGACATGTGCTTGATGTAGTAAAGATCGTACTGTACTTTCTCTCGCGTTTCCTCCACGGAAGCCCCGTAGCGATAGCGCACTTGTGCCCACCCCGTTAGGCCAGGGCGGATGATGTGACGCAGGTTGTAATACGGGATTTTCTCGGTTAGTAATTGCACGAATTCTGGACGTTCCGGCCGCGGACCGACGAATCCCATGTCACCGATGAGGACATTCCAAAGCTGCGGGATTTCATCGAGCCGGGTCGGGCGGAGAATTCTTCCGACCACAGTCACTCTGGGGTCGTCTTTGCCTGCCCAGACGGCGCCGGTATTGGATTCGGCGTTCTGGCGCATAGTGCGGAATTTGTAGAGCGTGAAAAGTTCGCCGCGGCGTCCGACTCTCCGCTGACGAAATAGAACAGGACCTGGAGAACTTAACTTAATTGCCAACGCGATGAACGGAATAATCGGCAAACAAATCAGCAGTGCGGTCGCGGCCACAAGCAGCGACACGCAGCGACGTACGAAGATCAAACCGCTTCCGAGACGGAACCCTTCTGAATAAATCAGCGAACTAGGATGGAGATTCTCAACCTCAATCTTGCCTGAAATCTTTTCTAGGACCGAGCTGGCGTCTTCCACTTTTATGGCATGCAAGCGCAGATCGAGCAGTTCGCGCACGGGCAGAGTATTGCGACGATCAGCCAGAGCAACGATGATGCGATCAACCTGGCGCTTTCCGACCAGACCTCTAACTGCCGCGGCGAGGCTGTCTCGATCGGAGCCGCCGTTGCCAAACGCTCCGACCCAGCCTACGACGTCTATGCCCAGATCTCTTCGAGTGCGAATCGTCTCAACCAACCGCCGCGCTCGATCTCCAGAACCGAGCACGTAAACGCGCTCACAAAGATAGGGTTGACGCAGAAGCCAGGCATATGCCCCCCGCCACAGGGCCAGGGTTCCAGTAAGAATAATGACCCCAAAAAGATCTGCGCGCCTTCCTAACATGACGGCGGGGAACCAATAACCAATGGCGGCGAGCAGAAATGAAGACGTCCCGAGCACAAGCAAAAGCCGGAACCCTGTTTCCGCCCGTGACATCAGCAACTGCGGGGCGTACAGGTCAAAATAATAGGAACAAACCAGAACTAATGTGGTAATCGCAAGGATTTTGTACAGCCCTTGTTCGTAGTTCAAAACCAGGTATGAGTCTGGACCAAACTGAATGAGTGCCGCTATCAGGAATGACAAACAAACAACAACGGCCTCCCCCGCCAGTAAAACCAGCGTGCGGACCGGATAGTAGACATGGAACAAGCGCACCATACAGAGTTAACCCTTTTTCTCTTTCTGGGGAGCCGCTTTGGAGTAGTGACTGTGGTAGTAAGCTTGGTAGCCGCTGACAACCTCTGCGCGGTTTAGGACTACCCCGAGCACTGGCTTTCGTCGAAATTCCACACACGCTTTTTTGGCAACGTCGAAACCAGTGGAATCAGCCTTCACAACCAGCAGAACTCCATCACATGCCTCGGCAATCAGGCTTGCATCCGCGATGGGCACAGCGGGAGGGGAATCCAGGATGATCCAGTCGAACATCGTACTCACGCCCTCGATCAATCGGGCCAGCCGTCCGTTTCCAATCAATTCTCCCGGATTTGAAGCCTCGGCGCCCGCAGGCACAAAGCACAGGTTCGTAATGGGAGCTTTTTGAATGATTGACGGGATGTCACATTTGCCTGCCAGATATTCCGCCAAACCCGGAGAAGATGGTGCGCCAAGCACTTGGCACAATCCCGATTTCCGAAGATCAGCGTCGATCAGTAAGACGCGGCTAGCCTGCTGTCTGCTCATGACCAGTGCCAAGTTCGCGGATACGAATGTTTTGCCCTCGGCAGGCAACGCACTAGAGACCAAAATGGCCCTTATAGGCTGATTCGCACGAATTTGGTAGAGCCGCGAGCGTAATGTGCGGAATTGCTCGCGCTCGGTTTGGTGATTTTGTTCAGGTTGCAGAAAAAACAGAGTCTCTGAATTCGGGGCGCCCCAAGCGGGCTGCTTAAATTCATCATCCATCAATTGCGAAGAGTCAGAAGCGCCATCCATTTCGGTGAAGTCCGGTTGGACGACTATTGGAGGGAGTGAGGCGCCTTCGGCAGGCATCACAGACTGCATCGCCTGTTCCGTGTCCGTTGCACTGGTAATGCCTGTTCCATTCGTGGGAAACTGAACATCCGGCATCGGACTGGTTCCGTCAAAATCGGCGAGGATATCCATTGAAGGGACTTCGTCTGGCTGCCCCAACCGTTCGGCTCTCCGTAGTGCGTCGTGTATCTTGCTCATATTTTCCTTGGGTTCGACATGTCGAGGGTCGCTTCAGGCCCCTTCCTTCCGGCACTTGCTACGGCGCGTAAACGCTCACCCAGTACACGCTCGCCCCCGGACCACGGAATCGGTGACAAAGCAGGAATCGTATCGAGGTCAAACTCTTGAGCCACCGCGTAGACGGTCCCGGCCGATATGGGCCTCTGCTGATCAGCGAATGCACCGATTAAGGCATGTTCGCAGAGCAAATTTACGACTCTCGGAATACCGCAAGAGTAGCGTGCGATAGCTTCTATCGCGTCATTGTTGAAGATTGGACTTCCGTTCGCTCCTGCTCGCCGGAGGCGCTCGTTTATATACGAGTGGGTTTCCGGCAGACTGAGAGGCCGCATGTCGCAGCGCACCATAATTCGTTGGCGAAGTTGCCGAAGTTGTGGATCTTTGAGTTTGACATCCAGCTCTGGTTGTCCGCACAGAACGATTTGCAGCAATTTCTGCGTAAAGGTTTCGACGTTGGTAAGCAGGCGCAATTCTTCCAGCAGCTCAGTCGACAACCCTTGCGCCTCATCAACGATGAGCACGGCAGATTGACCCGCCCGATGACGCGCCAAAAGCCACTCGTTGAGGCGAAGCAAGCGCTGCCCCTTCTCCCGTGATTCGCAAGCAATTCCGAAGTCAGCCATCATCACATCAAAGAAATCCATGATGCTAAGGCGGGGATTGAAGACAAATGCCGTTGAAAAGTGGACGCGGCGCAGCCATTCGAGCAGCTTATTGAGGACCGTGGTTTTGCCGGTGCCAACTTCGCCGGTCAGCAGGACAATGCCTTTGCGGTTGTAGATCCCATAGCTCAGGGAGGACAACGCTTCCCGAACCCCCTGCGTCATGTAAAGAAACCGCGGGTCCGGGTTGACGTTGAAAGGCGCGACTCGTAAACCGAAGAAGCTTTTGTACATGCTCGTTCTTAGACCTCAACCTTCTGTTGCTTACTTTCGACACCACCTGGTTTCCCCAAAATACTCCGCTTTCTGGGTTTGCCATTCCCTTCCGGGAGAACCGTGGGTATGTGGGTCAAAACCGGAAGCCTGAGATAAAACAGAACATCTTCGTCGGAACGCAGAGTCTTATCCCGCATCTCCATTAGGAAAACCATCCCCAGTCCCAGGGCAAAACCACCGCCTAAACCTCCCAACGCAATCATCGGCCGGTCGGGTGACGTTGGCTTTTCTGGAAGGTTAGGTGGATCCATCACACGAAATTGTTCGCCTTCTTGTTTCCGCTCCAGATCAGTGGCCATAGCGGACTGCGTCTTCTTAGCGAGCAAGTCGTTATAAAAATTCAGGGCTGTTTGATAATCGCGAGTGAGAGCCTTATATTCCTGCTCCACGACGGGGCTCATCTGAACTCGCGATTGATAGGCGCGAATTTGTTTCTGTAAGTCTTCCTGTGCTTTTGTCTTCTCTAACCTGAGGTCCTCGAGTTGGTGAATCTGTAACCGGAGTTGTCGGATGTCCTGGGGCTCCGATTGGGCCGACTTGTCATTCGCCTGATCTGACTTACTTGGAACCGGCGGCGCGCTGTCCATCTCCTTCTGAACTTCCGCGATCTCATTCTTAGTCTTAATGACATCGGGATAATCGCGGGTATAGCGCGCTTCCAAGGTGGTAAGCTGAGACTGTAGGTCGTCGAGTTTCTTCTGCATGCTGTCAGTATCTTGCGCGCCAGATCGTGATGCCTTCCACGCCGCCAGCTGTTGCGCGAGCATCGACTCGGCAAATGTCTTGTCCTGTTGCGCACGAGCTACGGCCTGGTTGACCGCATCTAACTGCGCATTGAGCGCGGATAGTACGCCTAAATTCGACTGTTCCTGGTCCGGCAACTGGCCAATGTAGTGCTGTTTGAAAGTCGCAAGTTTTGCGTCTTGTTCGTCCAGTTTTCGCTTGGCATCGTCCAGCTGACCCCCCAAAAATTGTGTTGTGCCTTCGGCGCTCTGTTCTCGCGCCTTGAGGTTCTCCTCCATGAACATGGAGGTGATTTCTCCGCATACTTGTTGCGCCAGGTGCGGATCAGAAGCCGTGAAACTGATATAGAAACCGGGTAATCCTTTTTTGGACCCACTCGTATCTCCAAAATCTGCGTGCACGGCCGTGACGGAGATCATTTTGCGCATGCGGTCGACAAGCTCATCCATCGACACGTTTCCCATCTCGGACGGAAAAATTCGGAAGCGCTCAATCAGGGGTTGCAACCTGGTGCGGCTCAGAATCTGTTCTTGCATCGTAGCAAGCCGCTGGTTCAGTTCTTCCGACACTACAGGTTTGACGAAGTTGTCGGGAACTTTTTGTTCCTCGACCAACACCAATGTTTGCGAAGTGTATCGGTTGGGAATAACAAGCGAGCCAAGGTACACGACCATTGGAACGAGCACCGCCGGGACAACGAGCCACCACGCCCTTCGTTTCAGAATGGCTAGGTATTGTTCGAAGCTGAGTTCGCGATCGCCAAGCATAGTTCGTTGTCTCGCTTTCTAATGAAAAACAATTGGCTTAAACTGCCAGTTCAATCCAACTCCCACCGAATGTCGGAGGAACGGTGCGCCACAAAGTGACCCGTTACACACCGTGTCACCTATTTGCTTCTGGAAGTTGTACAGAAACGACAGTCCAGCGTGCTGACCAATGCTTCTTTGCAAATCTAATCCGGCGAAACCGGACCGGGACTTGTCGTTAAGGCCGATGTACGAATTTTCAGCATAGCCGCCAGACACGGTAGCAGTCCAAGTACGAGACAGGTTCCGCGTTGCGTACATTCCGACTGTTGTTGTGTTCGTCGCGACCGACAACCCGGCGCCGGACATGATTGACTTGGAAGCTGAAAGGCCGAGTTGTGTTCGCCGCCAGACAGAGTTCAACACCAGTTTTCCATCTGGCAGAACCCTGTTGCTAGGAGGAGAGAACAGGCCGAAGCTTTTCGCCAGCTGTGCTCCACCTTCAAGCTGAAAACTGAATCGACCGAGAACCTGGTGGGCATAGCTCAGGTTCGCCGTGTTGATATCCATTTTGTTGCTCAGGTAATTGAACTGCAGTTGCTGGTACCCGTAAGTCAGCGCAATCTTGTCTTTCGCCGTGAGTGCGTAGTTGTAGCCGAGTGTTCCACCTGCCTGGTTGTTGTCGGCTGCAGATGATGCCGTGTAATGAAGCAAACTGTAGGAGCCGGTCGCAGTAAACGAGGTGCGACGGTTTAACGCGTACTCCAACTGTCCGACAGTTCCATTGCTTATTCGAGTACTCTGACCGGTTAGTATGGTTTGATTCGGAAAGTATGTGAGATTAAGGCCAAGAAAATTAACGGTTACAGGTTCAGGTCCGGGCATGCCAAAAGGCGATTCGGGGGCATAAATCGCTTGATCGGACAGAGTCAGTGACCAGCGCCCGAAAGTGAGCAGCTGCGAGACGTTGAAAGTATGCGTGTTCTGGTTGTACTGGCCAGCGTAGAAAACCTCACCGCCGTCATAATCAGCGATGAAGCTGTTTCGCTTCCAACTACGATTCAACGATATTGTTCCGAACGCGTCACTCTCACCGTTCCAACGATAACCGTTTGTGACAGGTTCAGGATTGGCGTTAATCCGCTGTTCAATCCTTATCGACGCATTCAGGACATTCTTGGAGCTCTCGGGTGTTCCTGGAGAGAGGTCTTCCGCTCCGGAAAGCGGGCGATCATCGGGATCCACTTTATCTGAGTTATTCGTGCCTTGAATTGGTTGTGAGCTATCACTCAGTTGGGTATCTCCTCCTCCTTGTGCAACGGGGTGGGCAGCACTTTGTGCCCACACCGGCAGTGAGAATGTGCATGCCACACAAGCGATGATCAGGAGAAATTGAGGTCTGTTCTTCATATTTGCACCTACGGCACAACAACTGTGTCCCCGGACTTAAGAGGGAAATTCTGTTCCGGATTCTCCCCCTTTAAAACTTTGCTGTAATTGAACGGATACTTCACCTGTTGTCCGCTTTCATTGCGAAGAACGTAAATCTTCTTTCCATGCGCGAACTGCGTGAGACCTCCAGCGTCGGAAATTGCCTGCAGCACCGTCATATCGGGAAGTAGGGCGAACCCGCCAGCGTGGGCCACCTCCCCCAAGACGTACACGCGCCGGCTGTTGATTGCCGTGACCACAACTGTCACGTGGGGGTCAGCGACGTACTTTTTCAATCCTGTAGTGATTTCTGATGACAATTTCATAGCGGTTAAGCCTGCCGCCTGAACGTCATTAAGAAGCGGTATCGAGACCTTGCCGTCGGGACGGACTTGCACGTTTCCTGACAGGTCCGGTTCTTTCCAGACACTGACGCTCAACGTGTCCTGCGGGCCGATGATGTACGTCGGATCCGTGATCGGGGGCGGTACTAACGGCTTCTTGACTTCCGGTTGGGACTCTTCATCCTGCGAGTCCTGGGCAGTCGCAACGATCGTTAAAGAGAGCCCCAGAACCATAACTAGAAACACATTTCGATAGCAGCGGTTCATGCTTCTACTCCCAGAGTGTTGTCATCATCAATTCCGATTTGTTTCAGCTTGTACAGCAGAGCTTTGTAGCTGATCTGCAGCTCGCGGGCTGCTCGTTTGCGATTCCAGTGCGTGCGAGAGAGGGTATCCAGGATTAGTTCAC
>Ga0307474_10000585_pt1 | contig 26291 bp, 24 predicted proteins | sample atmos_gasesECM1C_2_FD_203312 | JGI IMG/M metagenome (GOLD analysis project Ga0307474, IMG submission 203312) | Hardwood forest soil microbial communities from Morgan-Monroe State Forest, Indiana, United States - atmos_gasesECM1C_05 | ecosystem: Environmental > Terrestrial > Soil > Temperate... | reverse complement strand
TGAAATCGGTGGCGTCGCAGTCGCTTGTGATGTCGCCGATGCCGCATCCGCGGAAGCCGCGGTCGCGCAGGCCGCCAAGGCGCATGGCGTCGCGCGCGTGCTGGTCAATTGCGCCGGCATCGGCGTCGCCAAGCGCGTGATCGGCCGTGACGGGCCGATGGCACTCCCGGATTTCGAGAAGGTGATCAAGGTCAATCTGATCGGCTCCTTCAACATGCTGCGGCTTGCGACCACCGATATGTCCAAGCTCGAACCGCTTGCAACTGGCGAGCGCGGCGTCGTCATCAATACGGCCTCGGTCGCAGCCTTCGACGGCCAGATCGGGCAGGCGGCCTATTCGGCCTCCAAGGGCGGCATTGTCGGCATGACCTTGCCGATCGCGCGCGAGCTCGCGCAATTCGGCATCCGCGTGCTGACCATTGCGCCCGGCCTGTTCCTGACGCCGCTGCTTGCGAATCTACCTCAGGAGGCGCAGGATTCGCTTGCGGCAGCGATTCCGTTCCCACGCCGGCTCGGCCACGCCGACGAGTTCGCTTCGCTCGCGCTGCACATGATCGACAATCCCTATCTCAACGGCGAAGTGGTCCGCCTCGACGCCTCGCTGCGCATGGCGCCGAAGTGATGGCGTGATACAGTTGCTGGCCACGATTTCCCCTTCACCTCTCCCCGGAGGGGAGAGGTCGATTTGCGCAGCAAATCGGGTGAGGGGCGTTGCTCTAACGAGAGACCTGAACCCCTCACCCGGCGCTTCGCGCCGACCTCTCCCGATGGGAGAGGTGAAGGGTTATCGTTGCAACATAGGAGCTAGGCAAGCGCATGTTCGTGCACCGGCGGGATGTCCAGATACAGTGGGGCGATTGCGACCCCGCCAACATCGTCTACTACCCGCGCTACTTCGCGATGTTCGACGATTCCACCTCGATCATGTTCGAGGCGGCAGGCTTCTCCAAGCAGGACATCGTGAAACGCTACGGGCTGGTCGGCATCCCCATGGTGGACACCCGCGCCAAGTTCTACATCCCCTCCACCCATGGCGACTGGATATCAATCGAAAGCAGGATCGAGAGCTTCAAGCGTTCGAGCTTTGATGTGACCCACAAGGTCTATAAGGGCGAGGCCTTGGCGATCGAGGCTTTTGAGACCCGCGTGCTGGTCGGCCGCGATCCCAACGATCCGGACAAGCTGAAATCGGCGCCCGTGCCGCCGGAGATCGTCAGGAAATTCATGGAGGGGTGAGTTTTTGGCTACTGTTGTAACCACCGTCTAAAGAGTGGGTTGAAATACCAGGCAAGTTTTGCTCTGGAACAAGAATGATCGCAGGGAGCAAGATATGAAGAAGCAATTGCTGGCTGCCGCCGCGCTGGCGGCGGCTTTGGCGCTGCCGGGCAGCCCCGCCAGTGCCCAGACAAACGAAATCACCATCGGCATCACCATCACCACCACGGGGCCGGCGGCTGCGCTGGGCATTCCCGAGCGCAATGCGCTGGACTTCGTGCCCAAGGAGATCGGCGGCGTGCCGCTGAAGGTGATCGTGCTCGACGACGGTGGCGACCCCACCAACGCCACCACCAATGCGCGGCGCTTTGTCACGGAGTCCAAGGCCGACATCATCATGGGATCATCGAGCACGCCGCCGTCGATTGCGGTGTCGAATGTGGCGAACGAAGCCGGCATTCCGCATTTTGGGCTCGCGCCGTTCCCGATCACGCCCGAGCGCGCGAAATGGTCGGTCGACATGCCGCAGCCGGTGCCGATCATGGGCAAGGTGCTCTATGAGCACATGAAGAATCACAATGTGAAGACCGTCGGCTATATCGGCTATTCCGATTCCTACGGCGATCTCTGGTTCAACGATTTGAAGAAACAGGGCGTGCCGATGGGCATGACCGTTGTCGACGAGGAGCGTTTTGCACGTCCCGATACGTCGGTCACCGGCCAGGTGCTCAAGCTTGTCGCCGCCAATCCCGATGCGATCCTGGTCGGCGCCTCAGGCACTGCGGCGGCTCTGCCGCAGGCCGAATTGCGCGACCGCGGCTACAAGGGACTGATCTACCAGACCCACGGCGCGGCCAGCATGGATTTCATCCGCATCGCCGGCAAGGCGGCCGAGGGCGTGATCATGGCCTCAGGTCCGGTGATGTCGCCGGAGACGCAGGCAGACAGTGCGCTGACGAAAAAGCCGGGGCTTGCCCTCGACACCGCCTATGAAGCCAAGTATGGGCCGAACAGCCGCAGCCAGTTCGCCGGCCATTCCTACGACGCCTTCGAGGTGTTGAAGCGCGTCATTCCGACCGCGCTGAAGACCGCAAAACCCGGCACGCCGGAATTCCGCGAGGCGATCCGCCAGGCCTTCCTCAGCGAGCGCGAAATTCCCGCAAGCCAGGGCGTCTACAATTTCACCGAGACCGACCGCTACGGCCTCGACGACCGCGCCCGCATCATCCTCACCGTCAAGGACGGCAAGTACGTTCCGGCGGAGTGAGGCGCTTCTTCTTGCCCTCTCCCCACTGTGTAGGTAGTTTTTGACATTTCGCCTGAGATCGAGGGTACCAAAGGGATCAGGAGACCGAACTTTCGCCGACCACGTTGCCTCGGGTGTCAAATGACTCCTCCCAAGCCAAGCGCCCAAGACAGCGCCGAAAGGTCATGTGCTTTTCTTGGTTCGCGAACAATTCGATGTGGTTCGCCAATTCGCGGACTTGGAAAACGTGCAAGCGCTACTCCACAAAGCAATCCAGCAACCACAGCCATCCCGAGCGGCGTACTACCGAGGAGGAAGCTGTCAAATAGGAGTTCGAATCGCAGACAAATTTTGATAATAGGTCCCAATGCAACGAAATAGCTGGGCTGACGCCAATTGCCCTTTGGCGCGTTCTGTTGATCAGATCGGAGAATGGGGAAGTCTGCTCATATTGCGTGAGGCGTTTTCCGGCGTCCGTCGCTTTGATGACTTCCAGAAGCGAATTGGAATTTCCCGCAATCTTCTGACGACGCGGCTTAAAAAACTCGTCGACGGAGGAGTCCTTGAGCGTCGGCCAATCTCCAGCGATGCCAAGCGTCATGAATACGCCTTGACCGAAAAGGGAGAAGACCTGTTTACGACGATCATCGCGCTCCGACAGTGGGGTGACCGGTGGCTGTTCCCTGCAGATAGGTACCCTGCTGACATGCTCGACAACAGAGATCAGTCCTTGTTGGCGCCAATCGAAGTCCGTTCTGTAAAGGGCCGAAAGGTTGCGCTGGCCAACCTGACATTGAGGGCACACCAGCCGCGCAAACGCGCAGGAGCCAAGCCCTCGCGATCAACCAATCGACGAGCTTGAGTTTTCTTCGATCTATTCCGAACTATTTCAGAGGTCCGACGAGAGATGCTCTCTGCGAGAGTTCGATCCAATTTCCGTCGGGATCTAAAATCATTGAAATACGTGCGGTCGTTCCGAGCGTGGTCGGCGTCAACCCTTCGCGGCCACCCGCTGCCAGCACTCTGGCATGAACCTCGTCAACGTTGAAAACCTGAAACGTTATGTAGCGCCAGCCAGTCCCTTCAATGGGGCTGTCAACGGACGCGTCCGGTTGCTCCTCCAAAATGATAAGCGTTTCTCCGACACGGAATGCCGTACCGGCGTTGTTTCGTTGCTCTTCGAGTTCGAGCGCGCGGGTGTAAAAGTTGCGATGGGCGTCAACATTCCGTACCGCCAAGCGGATACCGATCTGATTTATCCCTTCGCTGCCTGGAGGAACCAGAGTGACACGGTTCCCATCGGGATCAATCAGCCGCTTCGGGTGACTTAAATCGGGGCGCGCAATAAGTAATTCGCGGTAACCGCTTGGGCGCGTCGGCGGAAGCTCTTTCGCAAAGTGATTTATTTTGACCACTGATCCTAAGGCATCGTGCCTATGCTGCTTCTGACCGCGGCGAACGGGAAGGACGTGATCTAGTTTAAGCCCGACATCGGTTTGCCAAAAGCGCAGTAGTGGATCGATATTGTTTGTGCAAAGACCGATATCGATTTGAGCTTTTGCAAGTCGCATTGCCAACTCCGAAAGAATTTAAGGGCGAGAGCGTTCTGCTCAGGACCCAAGTTGGGTGCTGGTTGATCGGAATATAAGTCTTGTTATTGCACTTAAAATAGTCCTATATTTGAACTTATCAGTGATCGTCGACATCAAACTCTCTGCTTGGAGAGACGCCCGCGCGCGCAATCGAGCGCCGGCATGGAAGCTAAAGCGTAGAACGCTCTACGTTTCTTGGAAATCAATCGCAGCAGAAAAATCCGGGGTCACAAATGCGTGCCGTTTTGATCAAGTCGTTCGGCAATCCTGAGGATGTCGTGGACCTGGGGGAGGTGAAAATCCCGGAAGCTGCCAAGGGCGAGCTCCGCATCAAGCTGATGAAATCCCCGATCCACAATCATGATTTAGCAATTATCCGGGGCACGTACGGTTACAAGCCCGAGCTTCCGGCCGTCCCCGGGAGCGAGGCGCTTGGGCTCGTCGACGCCGTTGGCGAAGGCGTTGAAGGCTTCAAAATCGGACAGAAAGTTGCGGTCCCTGCGGGCCACAAAATGTGGGCGGAGTACTTCACGACGCCGGCCAAAACTGCCGTACCTGTTCCGCCCGGCATGTCGGATGACATTGCGTGTCAGCTCCTTGCAATGCCGCTAAACAGCTACCTGCTGTTCGAAGCTTTGGACACTAAGCCGGGAGACTGGATTATTCAAACCGCTTCAAATGGGGCGGTTGGGCGCGTTGTGGTTCAACTCGCCAAGAGTCGCAAAGTTAATGTGATCAGCCTCATCCGTCGCAACGACGGGATCGACGAAATGAAATCGTTGGGCGCCGAACATGTGCTGTCGACCGAAGACAGCAGTTGGCCAGCCCATGTCAAGAAGATAACTGCTGGCGCGCCAATCAAGGGCGCAATCGACTCGGTGTCAGGTCCTATCACGTTGCCGCTGGCCAATCTCGTTGGGCCGGGCGGCGTGTTTCTGTCGTTCGGTGCGATGTCCCAGAAGCCCATCGTTCTTGACCCCAGTGCTCTTATTTTCGGCGGCATCACCGTACGAGGTTTCTGGGGGGCGACGTGGGTCCAACAGGCAAGTGCTGCGGACAAGCAGCGTGTGCTTGGTGACGTTATCAGGCTCGTGGCCGACGGGACGATCGTGCTTGGTGTCGAGGCTGAGTACGATCTCGCAAACATCAAAGAGGCGGTGGCGCGGTCCGATCAGCCTGGCCGAATCGGCAAGGTCGTTCTCAAATCCGCGTAAATACTTTGCTGATCCAAGTTCCCGAGAGGACGCAACCATGAACGTCAAAGAGCTGTTTGATCTTAGCGGCAGGGTAGCTTTGATCACAGGAGGCTCTCGAGGTCTCGGACTGCAAATGGCCGAGGCTCTTGGCGATCTGGGTGCGAAAGTAGCAATAAGCGCCAGAAAGCAGAACGAGCTGGATACTGCGTCGTCTTATTTGACGGCCAAAGGCATCGAGGTCCTGACCATCGTCAATGACCTTGCCGATCCGGCATCAGGCCCCGAAGAAAAATTGACGAACGGTGTGTTGGAGCGCTTCGGTGCGATCGATATCCTGATCAACAACGCCGGCACAGTTTGGGGTGGCGCCGCGGTGGATCTCACCCCTGAGAGTTGGCGCAAGGTGATGGGGTTAAACGTAGACGCTTGCTTTCGGGTCGCACAGGCGGTTGCGAAACATTCGATGATCCCGCGGAAATCCGGGAAGATCATCAACATTTCCTCGATCGCTGGACTGGGTGGTCCACGACCGGACGGCAGAGTCTTTGCGGCGTCCTACAATGCCAGCAAAGGAGCGCTGATCACTCTGACGCAGGCGTTAGCGACCGAGTGGGGCCGGTATAACATCAACGTCAATGCCTTATGCCCCGGCTATTTTCCGACCAAACTGTCAGCCGGTCTCGCAGAAGGTGCCGCGGAGATCGTGAAAGTTACTCCGCTCGGCAGGTTTGGCGGTGAGCACGACATCAAGGGAGCGGCAGCCTTCTTTGCGTCAGAAGCGTCACGCCACATCACGGGTCAGGCCATTGCGATCGACGGTGGCGGGTCGGCGGTGATCCTCAACTGAATCCCACAGGTATCGGCGCCCTCCTTAGGCAGCGCACCTGAACCTCACCGGCTGACGCGACGCTTCCAACGCGTTGCTCTATGCCGTAAGGACTCCCTGTCTCCGAATGGTTTGGTGCTGCATACATTAGGGAACGAGCACCAGCTTGCCGCGCGTATGGCCTCCAGACAGTGCCTCATAGGCCGCTGCCAGTTCGTCCAAGCCATAGGTTTTGCTCACCACGGCCCGGATGCTGGCTGTTTCAACGACGCGTGCGATGTCGGCGAGTTGGGCGCCATCTGGCCGTGTCAGCGGACCATGGAATTCCGCGCCGCGCGCGCGTGCTCGCTCGATGAAAGGTTTGATCGCCGCGGCGGCTTGTTCCGCCACTGGCGCTGGAAAGCCGATCTCGCGATAGGCCTGCGCGTCCGCCACGCGTACAATGCCGACGTAGCGTCCACCTTCGCGCAGCGCGTCGATTCCGCGCTCGATCAGCGGCCCGCAAACACCGTCATAGATCACGTCAAACGGTCCGGCGTCCTCGAAAGACTCGCGCGTGTAATCGATCGTGCGGTCTGCGCCGAGCTTTGCCATGAAGTCTTGGTTGCTGGAACCGCCGGTGGCGACCACATAGGCGCCCATCTGCTTGGCGAGTTGGATCGCGAAGACACCAACGCCCCCGGCGCCCGCCTGGATCAGAACTCGCTCGCCGGACTTGAGCTGCGCGCGTTCCTTGAACGCCTGCCAGGTCGTCAGCGCGACCGTCGGAAGGCTCGCCGCCTCCTCAAATGAAAGGGATCGGGGCTTGTGCGCCAGCAGATTGACAGGAACGGCAGCGCGTTCGGCATACGCGCCCGGGCGAGGGTTGGGCAACCGCGCGTAGACTTCATCGCCCTTTTTGAATGCAGAGCCGGGCGGCACCGCGGCTACCACACCCGAAATGTCGTAGCCCATGACCTGCGGGAATTTGAAAGGAAACGCCGCGTGGAAGAGCCCCTGCCTCATCGCAATCTCAACGGGATTGACGCCTGCTGCACGTACTTCGATCAGCGCGTCTGCCGCGCCAGGAGCGGGCTCCGCGACCTCGCCAGATCCCAAAACAGAATTGTCGCCATAGCTCGTGATGAACGCCGCGCGCATATTGCCCTCCGGTTCACAAATATAAGTCCTGTTATTGAACGTTTATACTCGCGTTGGTTCGGTGACAAGTCTGATTATTGAACTTATTTGTCTTGACCGCTCTCCTGCCTCGGACCGTATGCGCTGCGGCCGCTCTCTAGGGGCTCGTTTCCTCGCACACATAGGAGCGCCGATCTCTCGATTCCCGATCAATGACGTTGAGTCAAAAAATTTGCGCTGACCACTGGTCGCGTCGTGATCGCCAGCTCGAGGGCACTGTAACGCGCATCGCGCTTGCGATGTAGAGAGTGTCTCCCTACTCCAGCCCGTAATGCCGATGGCACGATGCGCAAATGCCGTCGAGGCGGTCGCTGACCTCAGTGACTGATTTCAGGTCGTGGGCCTCTGCGGCCTGGTAGGCCTTGTCGGCGGCGTCCGCAAGCTTCTTGACGTAAAAATTCCACTCTGCATCCTGCGCACGCTCGGGGATCATCAGTGCGTTGGTGGCTTCCGCGAGCGTCGCTGCGCCGCTTGTGATATTCTCCCAGTCGTCGTCGGTCTTGGGCGACAGGTCATGCTCGCCATCGGCGTCGATCACGGCGCCGTTGACGCTCCAGATCACTTTCGCTGCCGGCGTCAGTACATGCTCCATGAAGGTCTTCATGTCGACATGGGCCTTGAACGGCGGCATTGGCGCGGTGCTGTCGGACATCGATGGCGACGCGGCAAGGATCGACGCGACGAACGCGGCGATCACGCTTTTGGAAATCGGGGACCCGATCATCGCTAGAGCACCTGCATGGTGAAGCCGATCCAGCGGCCGCAGGCGACGACCGCGATCCAGAGCAGGATGGAGAGGAGGCCTGCGAGCCGCGCCCGCGGCGGCGGTAGGGCGTCTTTCTCCCATTGCGGCATGTCCTTCGCGGTGATGGCGTGGAAGATGATCATGTTCAATCCCGCTGCACAGATCAGCGTGATCTTGGCGTCGAAATAGCCGTTGGCGAGATATTTGGTCGCGTTAGAGATGAACAGGAGGAAACCGGAGATCGCGGCAATCGCAAACGCGCCCCAGGTCACCGGCAGGATCGCACTCGCCAGGCGGCCCACCGGCCGGCCGACCGAGGCGAGACCCAGCAGGCGCAGGTCAAGCGTGAGGATGGTGCCGACCACGAGACAGATCGCGACTACATGCACGGACTCGATGAAGGGAAACAGCGCGTCGCTCTCGCGGATCGCTTCCGCGATGAAGCTATCCTCGAAGTAGGCAACAAGATCCGACAATTGCGACATCATCCGGCCTGAGTGTAAGCAATCCAGCGTCCCGCGAACAGGATGCCGCACCAGACAAGAACCGACAGCATCGCAAGCGCCTGCCCGGTGAGAGGCTGCTTGCGATCCTCAAAGAGGCCCGGTGAGGCCAGGGCGGTCCGCTGCAAGGTCGCCGTCAGCAGGATCGCGACGAGGAGCAGCGCCATCTTGATATAAAAGGTGGTGTTGACCAGCGAGCGGCGCGGCTCGCCGATGATGAGCAAGCTTCCTGTGATGAGCAGGATGACGAGCACCGGCCAGATCGGCGGCAAGAAGCGCCGCGTGACCTCGCGCAAGGGCTCATCGCGCTCGAACAGGCGGAAGATCCGCAAATCCACCAGCACTGCGGAGGAGAACGCGATCGCCACGCAGAGAATGTGGATGGTCTGAAGGGTCGGGATGATCCAGGTGACGGTCTGGATGGTGTGGCTCAGCGAGGTCGCCGCCAGCCACTTCGAAAACCCGGTCAGCAGCGCTTCCATTTGAGCTTACTGCTCTTCGGGCTGCAGGCTGTAGGTCAACTCCTTGCCATCGGGCAACGTCACTTTGCGTAGGAAGCCGCCCTGCTTGCCGTCGCGCAACGGCAGGTAATTGAAGGTCGCGTGATCGCCGGGGTTCAGCGAGCGCTTGGTCCAGCCGGAGCGGGAGAGAACGCCGGGGCTCGATACCTCGAACACCCAGGTGCCGGCCTGCGGCCCTTCCTTGGCGTCAGTCTCGACCACAAAAGTAATGTGCGGGTTGGTCCAATTGACCTGCTTGACGGTTCCTTCCACCGTCTGCGGATGGTCGCTGTCATAGGCGGCGTTCGAATGGTGCGCCAGTGCCAGACCGGTTGTACCCAGTGCCAGGCAGGCAGCAAGAAGTGTAGCCTTCGGCGACATTGCGATCATCCTTGTTATTGCGCGATCTATTTCGCGGTGTGAACTGTCCCGAATGCGCCTTGCGCGTTGGTGACGAAAATGTCGTTGCCGTGCTCGTCCTTGCCCGGCATGAGGTCTTCCTGCTCGCACTCGCCTTCGGTGACTTCGTAGTGCCGATCGGGGTAGCGGCGGAAAATTCGTGTCGTCTTCCAGGTCTCGGTGAGAATTTTCGGCGCAGTGATCTCGAGATCGTCATGCATCACGTTCGCTTCAGCGAGATGAATGTGCTCGAGGATGTGCATGTCGCCATTGTTGGGAATGCCGGCCGCCTCGCTGATCGCGATGTAAGCCTGTGGCACGATTGCGGTGGTGTCGACCACCAGCGTGTCGCCTTCCCAATGGCCGATGGAATAGCCGTGCAGCGAGGCATCGGGGTCCTCGGGCAGCTTGCGGCCATCGAGATAAATACGCCGCATCCGGTTGCCATCGACCTCGCCAAGCATGGTGATGCGGCCGGGCGTTGCGAGCAGCTCGAATGCGTTATGCGTGATCAGCATCCAGCTCGGCATGCCATGCGGCAGGCAATGGCTCAAGACGAGGAACGGGCGGCCTGCCTTTTCCTCGGCGATGAGGTGCTGAACCTGCTTGAGAATTTCCGGCTTCCAGGGCGGCATGTTCGCCGTTTCCTGGCGCTTCTGGTCCTTGATGTCGGGCAGCCAGACGCCGCTGAGATCGGGCTCCGCGTGAGCGCGGGGCACGGCGACCGCCGCGAGCATTGCCGAAACGCAGCCTGCGATCGCGAACGCCTTCACAAACGCCTTGATAACCATGCGACATTCCACCAGTTCCGCGGGCAGGATAGTTTGTGCAGATGCGAAAGAAAAGTGGTCGGTCGTACAAACGGTTCAAAAAACCGGGAGGTGTCGCGGCAGTTGAATTTTTCAGCTTGCGCTCGCGTCACCCGCCATTGGAGGGGGCGGTTGAAATCGAGAGCAATCTGCGAGAATACAAAAGTGGCGCCCTAAATCGCGCTCTCGCTCCCGTGCTGAAATCCCAGATAGCTCGCCGCCACGCCTTCGTGGCGCTCGATGTCGCTGGCAGAACCTTGCAGGACGAACTCGCCGAGCTCCATCACGTAGGCGCGGTCGGCGATTTTCAGCGCGGCTTGCGCGTTCTGCTCGACCAGGAGCACCGAGACGCCGGCACTGCGCAACTCGCCGACGGTGCGGAAGATGTCGGCGACGATGATCGGCGCAAGCCCCAGGCTCGGCTCGTCCAGCATCAAAAGCTTCGGCGCGCCCATCAGCGCCCGGCCCATGGCGAGCATCTGTTGTTCGCCGCCCGACAGGGTGCCCGCGAGCTGCTTGCGCCGCTCCTTCAACCGCGGGAACAGTGCGTAGACGCGCTCGAACGCGGCGGCGGCGGCCGACTTTGCGCTTCGGAAAGCACCGAGCAGGAGATTGTCCTCAACGCTCATGGTCCAGAACAGCTCGCGATGCTCGGCAACGAGGCTCAGTCCCAAGCCGACGCGGTCCTCGATCTCGAGCTGCAAGAGATCCTGGCCGGCAAAGAAGACCACGCCTTTGAGCGGCAGCACGCCCATGATGGCGTTGAGCAGCGTGGTTTTCCCGGCGCCGTTGGCGCCGATGATGGTGACGATCTCGTCGCGGCCAACCTCGAGGGACACCGAACGCACCGCCTCGACCTTGCCATAGGCGACGTGGGCGTCGCTCACCTGCAGCAGCGCGCTCATGCGGCGGCTCCGAGATAGGCCTTGATCACTTCCGGATTGGTCTTGATCGCGGCCGGCGTGCCTTCCGCGATCTTGGTGCCGAAATCGAGCACGACGATGCGGTCGGCAAGATCCATGACAAAGCCCATGTCGTGCTCGACCAGAAGCACAGACATGCCGCCGTCGCGCAATTGTCGCAACAGGCCTGCGAGCCTCTGCTTCTCCATGTGCCGCAGGCCCGCCGCCGGCTCGTCCAGCAGAAGCAGGACGGGATCGGCGCAGAGTGCACGCGCGATCTCGACAATGCGCTGCTGGCCGAGCGAGAGCGAACCGGCCGGCTGGTCCATCTGCTCGGCGAGGCCGACGCGCGCGATCTGGCGTGCGGCCTCCGCCAGGAGTTTCGCCTCGTCGACGCGATCGAGCCGGAACATGCTCGAGAGCGCCCCCGCAGACCCGCGCAGATGCGCGCCGATCGCGACATTCTCCAGCACGGTCATGTCAGGTACCAGCTTCACATGCTGGAAGGTGCGGGCGATGCCGAGCTTCACCACCTCCTGCGGCGGCGGGTTGCGCAGCTTCTTGCCGTTGACCGAGATCGCGCCGCTGGTTGCGGTCAAGACGCCGGTGATCAGGTTGAAGGTCGTGCTCTTGCCCGCACCATTGGGTCCGATCAGCGCCACGATCTCGCGTGCCTGCACGTCGAAGGAGACGTCGTTGACCGCGATCACGCCGCCGAACTGCTTGCGGGCCTTGTCGACCTGCAGCAGAACGCCTCCCTCGCTTCCGGTGCGCGCCAGGCCATGCAGCTTCAGTGACGGATCGGGACGTTTTGCGTTCGGCTTGAACGGCAGCAAGGACGCAAGCAGCGGCCAGACGCCCGACGGTGCGAGCTGCAGCAGCGCCACCAGCAGAATGCCGAACACGATGATTTCAAGCTGGCCCTCGCCATGCAGCAGCAATGGCAGATAGCTCTGCAGGACTTCCTTGAGCACGACGACGATCGCCGCGCCCAACACGCCGCCCCAGACATAGCCGGCGCCGCCGACCACCGCGATGAAGAGATATTCGATGCCGGCCTGCGCGCCGAACGGGGTCGGATTCACCGCGCGCTGGAAATGGGCGTAGAGCCAGCCGGACAGGCCGGCCAGCACCGCGGCGTGGATGAACACCAGAAGTTTCGAGCGCGGCGTCTGCACACCGAAGGCTTCCGCCGCGATGTGTCCGCGCCGCAGCGCGCGGATGGCGCGCCCGGTGCGGGAGTCCAGCAGGTTCATCGTCAGTAGCGCCGCGATCAGGACCGCGGCCCAGATCGCGTAATAGATCGTACCGGGATCGAGCATTTTGAGACTGCCGATCGCAAGCGGCGGAATGCGGGAGATGCCGTCATTGCGGCCGAGAAATTCGAGCTTTGAAAACAGATAGAACAGCCCCAGGCCCCAGGCGATGGTGCCGAGCGGCAGGTAGTGGCCTGACAGGCGCACGGTGACAAGGCCGAGCAGCACCGCTGCGATGCCGCTGACGAGGAGCGAGGCGGGAAGCGTCAGCCAGGGTGAAAGCCCGTAAGCCGTGGTCAGCACCGCGGTCGTATAGGCGCCGAAGCCGACAAAGGCGGCTTGTCCGAACGAGGTGAGGCCGCCGACGCCGGTGAGCAGCACGAGTCCCATCGCGACCAGCGCGGACAGGCCGATATTGTCGAGCAGCACGATCCAGAATGGCGGCATGTCAGGCAGATGCGGGATCGCCGCCATGACGAGTGCGAAAATCAGAACGGGGAGGCGCTCGCGCATGGCTAGTCCTTCTCTTCCTCGACGGCGGGCGCGGCGAGCGAGCGCGCGAGCAGCACCGGGATTAGAAGCGTAAAGACGATGACCTCCTTGAAATTGCTGGCATAGAAGGAGGAGAAGGCCTCGATGATGCCGATCAACAGCGCCGCCATCGCGGTCAGCGGATAGCTGACGAGCCCGCCGATGATCGCGGCGATGAAGCCTTTCAGGCCGATCAGGAAGCCGGTGTCGTAATAGAGCGTGGTGATCGGTACGATCAGGATTCCCGACAACGCGCCGATGACGGAAGCGAGCAGGAAGGCGATCTGCCCGGACAGCGAGGTGCGGATGCCGACCAGTCGCGCGCCCAGCCGGTTGACCGCGGTGGCGCGCAGCGCCTTGCCATAGACGCTCAAGCCAAAGAACAGCCAGAGCGCGATGATGAAGGCGATGGTGAGCGCGTAGACCGCGATGCTCTGCCCGGTGAAGCGCAGCGGGCCGAGCGTCGCCGCGGTATCAGCAAGCGCAGGTCCTCGCTGGCCTTCGGCGCCGAAGAACAACAGCCCCAGGCCCTGCATTGCAAGGTGGCAGCCGACGGATGCGATCAGCAGCACCAGCACCGAGGTGTGCGCCAGCGGCTGGAAGGCAAGGCGATAAAGGAAGACGCCGATCAAGGCCACAATGACCAGCGCCAGCGCGACATTGACCACGACAGGCGGATGTCGGTCGACCAGGAAGGAGGTCAGGGCCAGCACGATGCCGGGAAGGATGACGTTGACCGTAAGAGCGCGTGCGACGGCCCGTAACCGCAGCGCGCGGCGGCCTGCGAACAGGTCAAAAGCAAACGCTGCGATCCCCATTGCAAAGGCGAGCTTGGCCGTGCCCGGCATTTGGCCTGCGCAGAGCGAGGCATAAGTCAGCGCGCCATAGGTGACGAACTCGCCCTGCGGGATCAGGATCACGCGCGTCACGGCGAAAACCAGCACCAGCGCCAGGCCCAGCAGGGCGTAGATCGCGCCGTTGGTGATGCCGTCCTGGACCAGGAACAGCATGATCGTGGTGTTCAAGTCTTGACGCTCCCCCTTCGCTCGCCCTGTGAAAGGCGGCCGGCCGGTCTGTCACGGCAGTTGAAAACGCCTTGCGACATTTGATATGGTGGATAACAATTATTGGTTATAATCTCAAGGCCGCCGCGGCCCCTGCTTGTCTTGCGGCCGCGCCTTTTGAAACCTAGCGGGACTGCGAGCACAGGGCGATGAACGTTCCCAAGACTGCCATTGCCAAGACTGCCATTGCCAAGACTGCCATTAACAAGGCCGCCCTTAAGCCCCCTCTCGGCAAGACCGCCACTGACACAACCGCGATGACCGAGGCTCCAAAGGCGCGCAAGGAGCCGCCGGAGCCGGACGAGACTGCGGCGCTGCAGCTCGGCGAGCTCTCGGAGCTGCTCGGCTACGCGATGAAGCGGGCGCAGCTCAAGGTCTTCGAGGACTTCCTGCGCTGTGTCGCGCCGCTGCAGCTGACACCGGCCCAGTTCTCGGTGCTATTGCTTATGGACAAGAATCCCGGCCGCAACCAGACGGAAATCGCCAACACGCTCGGCATTCTCCGGCCGAACTTCGTCTCCATGCTCGACGGCCTGGAAAGCCGCGGCCTGTGCGAGCGCGTGCGCTCCACCAACGACCGCCGCTCGCACATCCTGCTGTTGACGGAAAAGGGCCGCGCCGTGCTGGCGCGGGCCAAGAAGCTCGTCGCCACCAAGCACGAGGCGCGGCTCAACGAGCTGCTCGGGCCGGCGAACCGTATGGCGCTGCTCGAGATGTTGGCCAAGATCGCAGGCGAGTTTTAGGTCGCACCGTGATTTCGCAGCGTGGGTAGAGCGAAGCGAAACCCACCATTTGCGCCCGCGGCAAAGGTCGGTGGGTTTCGCTTCGCTCTACCCACCCTTCGGTCCTTCGTCACTCCACCAAAATCACCCTGATATCGTTGACATTGGTCAGCGTCGGACCGGTCTGCAGCAGATCGCCGGTTGCCGCAAAGAACCCCGTGGCGTCGTTGTTGTCGAGATAGGCGCGGGGGCTCAGACCAAGCGACTTCATCTTCGCAAAGGTGCTGGCGTCGATCAGCGCACCGGCGGGATCGCTCGCGCTACCTCCGCCGCCATCGGCGCCATCGGTGTCGCCGGCGAGCGCGGCCATGCCCGCCGCGTCCTTGAGGAGATCGGCCAGCGCCAGCGCATATTCCTGGTTGGGGCCGCCGCGGCCGTTGCCTCGCACGGTGACGGTGAGCTCGCCGCCCGAGAGGATCGCGACGTGCCGGCCCCCGGCGCGGGCGTCGAGCGCGAGCCCCGCATGAACGGCCGCCACCTCGCGCGCCTCGCCTTCGAGATCGGCGCCGAGATCGACGATCTCGTAGCCTGCCTCCCTGGCGCGGGCGATCGCGGCATCGAGCGAGGCCTTCGGCCGTGCGATCAGTTCAAACCGCGCATGGGCAAAGGCGCCATCGCCCGGCTTGCAGCTTTCGTTCGCGGGGTCCTCCAGCGCGCGGCGGATGGAATCGTCCACCTCCAGCCCGTATTTTGCGATGATGGCACGGGCATCAGCGAGCGTGGTCGGATCAGGCACCGTTGGTCCTGACGCGATCGCGGAAGGGTCGTCGTGCGGCACGTCGGAGATCGCAAGCGTGACGATCGCCGCTGCACGCTGGCCGGCGCGTGCGAGCCGCCCGCCTTTGATCCGCGACAAATGCTTGCGCACCGTGTTGATCTCGCCGATCGGCGCGCCGGAGCGCAGCAGTGCACGGGTCAGCGCCTGCTTCTGCGCGAAAGTGATGCCGGCAACCGGCGCGATCCAGTTGGCCGAGCCGCCGCCGGACAACAGCACGAGCAGCAGATCATCTACCTGCGCGGTCTCCGCGAGTTGCAAGGTCTCCGCCGCGCCCCTCAATCCGGCCTCGTCGGGCATGGGGTGGCCGGCCTCGACCACCTTGATGCGCCGCGTCGGCACGCCATGGCCGTGCCGGGTGGTTGCAATTCCTTCGAGCCGCGCCGGATCGAGCTTGAGCGTATCGAGATAGTGCCGTTCGGCGGCTGCAGCCATGGCGGCAGCGCCCTTGCCGGCGGCCAGGCAGATCACACGTCCCTTGGGGATTGGCGGCAGATGTGGCGCCAGCACGACATCGGGATGCGCGGCGGCGACGGCTGCATCAAAGATCGCGCGCAGGAGAGGGCGTCGGTCAGTCATGGTTTCCAGGATAATCGAGCAGACATCAGGCTGCTTATCCCTCCTCTTGGCGCAAAAGAAAACCCCGCACGAGCATGATCCGGAAAAACAAAAAGCCGGAGCGCGATGCTATCGCGCCCCGGATTTGCGGGGTGAGCACCTGGCGAAAGCTAGCCGCCGACGTCGCCGGAAATGATGTCGCCGAACAACTCCCATCTCTCGCCCTTGAAGCGCATCAGCTGCAGCTGGCTGATCGGGGCGAAATCGGACGGCGAGGTGTTGATCACGACGCCCGGTAGCAGCACCTCGGTGCGGAAGTCCTTCAGGTTCGCGGCCTGCTTCATGACGTTCGCGCGGGTGAGATCGTCGCCGCACTGCTTGAGCACCTGCACCAGCGTCTGTGAAACGCCGTAGCCGACCACGGTGTTGAAATCGAGCTTGTCGCCTTCCGGAAAGTCCTTGGCCATGAAGTCAAAAAACTGCTTCATTCCGGCATCGTCTTTCCACTGAGGATCGGAGGCGTCCTTCACATAGCTTGCGGAGATGATGCCTTGGGAATTCTCAAATCCCGCCGGCTTGATCACGCTGCCGACCGAGGCCGAGACGTTGTTGAGAATGTGCAGCGCATTCCACTGGATCTCGGCAGCTTTCTTGATCGCTTGCGCTGCGAATTTCGGCGTGGTGATATCGACGAACACGTCGGCGCCGGTCGCCTTCAGTTTGACGAGATGGTTGTCGATCGAGGGCTCGGTGGTCTCGTAGCTCTCCTCTGCGATGATCATCGAGGCGGCCTTGGCGCCCAGCCCGTCCTTCAGGCCTTTGAGATAGTCCTTGCCGTAATCGTCGTTCTGGTAGAGCACTGCGATCTTGGCGTCGGGCTTCTCCTTGAGCAGGTATTTCGCGTAGATGCGCGATTCGCTCTGATAGTTGGGCTGCCAGCCCATGGTCCAGGGGAAGTTCTGCGGATCGTTCCACTTGGTGGCACCGGTGGCGACGAATAGCTGCGGCACCTTTTTGGCGTTCATGTATTTGTGGATTGCCGAATTCGGCGGCGTGCCCAGCCCGTTGAAGATCATCAGCACCTCGTCGCTCTCGACCAGCTTGCGCGCCTGCTCCACCGTCTTCGGCGGGCTGTAGCCGTCGTCATAGGAGATGAAGTTGATCTTGCGGCCATTGATGCCGCCTTCGGCGTTGATCTTGTTGAAATAGGCCGCTTCCGTCTTGCCGATCACACCATAGGCGGAGGCCGGGCCGCTATAAGGCATGATGTTGCCGATCTTGATCTCGGTGTCGCTGGCGCCGGTGTCGTATTTCTTGTCGGCCGCAAGGGCGACGGAGGCAGTGAACAAAGTAAGTGCGGCCGAAACTATGGCCAGCCTCGTTGCGATAACGGGCATTACGTTTCTCCCTGTTGAAATGTCGATCATGTCGCGGCTCTCTTGGCCGAGAGCTCCTTTTGGTTGGCGCGCAGTCGATACCATTTTGCCGGAACCGTCAACGGAAAGCCCCTGCGAGGAGGTCGCAGGGGCTGCTGCTTTAGTAGTCAAGCTGCGCTGCAAACGCCGTTAACCACCGACGTCGGAGGAGATGATGTCGCCGAAGCGCTCCCAGGTGTCGCCCTTGAACTTCATCAGTTGCAACTGCGAGATCGGGGCAAAATCCGACGGGCTGGTATTGATCTTCACGCCGGGCAGCAATCCGGCGACGTGGAAATCCCTCAAGCTCGCGGCCTGCTTCATCACATTCGCGCGCGTCAGATCATTCCCGCACTGCTTCAGCACCTGGATCATGGTCTGTGCGACGGCATAACCGTAGATCACGTTCAGATCGGTGCGGTTGGCTTCGGGATAGTATTTGTCCAGGAAGGCGTTCCATGCCTTGATGTCCGCATCGTCCTTCCACTGCGGATCGGTCGGGTCCTTGAGATAATTGGAGGAAATGATGTCCTGCGAGTTTTCAAGGCCCGCCGGCTTGATCGTGGCGCTAACCGATGCGCTGACGTTGTTGAGGAAATGCACCGGTTTCCATCCGATCTCCGCGGTCTTCCTGATCGCCTGCGCGGCAAACTTCGGAATCGCCACGTCGAAGAAGACGTCGGCCCCGGAAGCCTTGAGCGTGAGGATATGCGAGTCGATCGTAGGTTCGGTGGTCTCGTAGCTCTCCGCGGCGACGATCATCGAGGCCGCCTTGGTGCCAAGACCGTCCTTCAGGCCTTTCAGATAGTCCTTGCCGTAATCGTCGTTCTGATAGAGCACGGCGATCTTGGCATCGGGCATGTTCTTGAGGATGTACTTGGCGTAGATCTGCGACTCGCTCTGGTAGTTCGGCTGGAAGCCTATGGTCCAGGGAAAACTCCTCGGATCGTTCCACTTGGTGGCGCCGGTAGCCACGAACAGTTGCGGTACCTTCTTCTCGTTCATGTATTTGTGGATCGCCGAATTCGGCGGCGTGCCGAGCGAATTGAAGATGAGCAGAACCTCGTCGCTCTCCACCAGCTTGCGTGCCTGTTCGACCGTCTTCGGCGGAGTGTAGCCGTCGTCGTAGGAGATGAAGTCGATCTTCCGTCCGTTGACGCCGCCCTCTGCGTTGATCTTGTTGAAGTAGGCAGTCTCGGTCTTGCCGATCACACTGTAGGATGAGGCTGGCCCGCTGTACGGCATGATGTTGCCGATCTTGATTTCGGTGTCGCTTGCGCCGGTGTCGTATTTGCTTTGCGCGAAGCTTGCCGAGGAGGTCGCGAGAGCAAGCGCGAGGCCCGCCGAAAAGGCCCCCAAACGCCAATCGAAAGCGCCCATATTGGTCTCCCTAAGCTGGTTTAATGTGTCTCCTTGCCGGTTATTGGGAGCGTCTGTTGGCGCTCCTGTCTTGTTGGAGGCGCTTCAAGCGCCCCGCTTTGTCGGGAAGCGTTCACAAGACGCTTCCACTTTCTCGAGACACGCCGTCCCTTGGCATGCCTGAGCATCCATTCAACACCCCTTGGCGGAGGCCAGCAACAAAAAGCCCCTGCGCGAGGGCCGCGCAGGGGACGGAATTTAGTCTAAGGCGCGCGGAAGATTCCGCCGTCTCGAGGGTTGCGATCATCGCAACCTAAGCGAAGCCGAAGGAGGTCCCGTCACCCTGAGGTGCCGACGCGAAGCGGCTACCTCGTCTGCCCGGACGAGCGAAACTCAGTTGCTCAGCTCGTCACTGATGATGTCGCCGAACAGCTCCCACTTCTCGCCCTTAAATCGCATCATCTGCAGCTGCTTGATGGGCGCGAAGTCGGTTGCGGAGGTGTTGATGGTGACGCCGGGCAACAGCGTGTCGGGCGCGAAGCCCTTCAGGCTTGCCGCCTGCTTCATCACATTGGCGCGGGTCAGGTCGTCGCCGCACTGCTTCAGCACCTGCACCATGGTCTGCGCCGCGCCGTAGCCATAGACCACCGAGCCGTCGAGCCTGTTGCCGTCGGGATAATATTCCTTCAGGAAGGCGTAGAATTTCTGCATGCCGGGATCGTTGTCCCACTGCGGATCCGCGCCGTCCTTGGCATAGGCCGCCGATAGGATGCCTTGCGAGTTCTCGAAGCCCGCGGGCTTGATCACGCCGCCAACCGAGGCCGAGACGTTGGAGACGATGTGCAGGGGATGCCAGTCCATCTCGGCAAGCTTCTTGATCGCTTGCGCGGCGAATTTCGGCGTGGTTATGGAGATGACGACGTCGGCGCCGGAAGCCTTCAGCTTGACAATGTGGTCGTCGACCGAGGGCTCGGAGGTCTCATAGCTCTCTTCGGCTACTATCATCGACGCCTTGGCGCCGAGACCGTCCTTCAGGCCTTTCAGATAATCCTTGCCGAAATCGTCGTTCTGATAGAGCACGCCGATCTTGGCGTCCGGCTTCTCCTTGAGCAGGTATTTTGCATAGATATGCGCTTCGCTCTGGTAGGAGGGCTGCCAGCCCATGGTCCAGGGGAAGACCTTCGGGTCGTTCCACTTGCTGGCGCCGCTGGCGACGAACAGCTGCGGCACCTTCTTGGCGTTCATGTATTTCTGGATCGCCGAGTTCGAGGGGGTGCCGAGCGGGTTGAAGATGACGAGCACCTCGTCGCTCTCGACGAGCTTGCGCGCCTGCTCCACCGCCTTCGGCGGGCTGTAGGCATCGTCATAGGAAATGAACGTGATCTTGCGCCCGTTGATGCCGCCCTCGGCATTGATCTTGTTGAAGTATGCCGTTTCCGTCTTGCCGATCACGCCGTAAGCCGAGGCGGGCCCGCTATAGGGCATGATGTTGCCGATCTTGATCTCGGTATCGGTTGCGCCGGTGTCGTATTTTTTCTGCGCTAATGCCGTGCCGCACATCAAAAGAACCGCCGTCGTCGCTAGCGCGGCGATCTTGAGTTTTTCAGCGAACATCATGCCTCCTTCTTTGGCGGGGACGGTCTGTCGATTGGTAGGTCGATCCGCAAATACGGTTCACCTCTCCCGTTGGAGAGAGGTGTCCTTCGCATGCACAGAAGCTCTACCCGGGTTCTATCGTTTCCTGAACTTCGCAACCGTCTGCTGGCAGAAGATTGCAACCTGCCGCGCTCCGTGCGGGACCACGAAGATGACCAGGAACAGGAGCACGCCGAACACCGCGCCCGACAGGCCCTTGGAAATGCTCTCCGCGATATTCGGCACAAAGATGATGAAGGCGGAGCCCACGATCGATCCCGGCAGCCAGCCGACGCCGCCGACCACCATGCCCAGGAAAATCGCGATCGCGAGGTTGATGGTGTAGCTGTCGGGCGCGACGAACTGCACGACGATGGCGCCGAGCGAGCCGGCGATCCCGGTGATCCCGGCGGACACGCCGAAGGCCAGCGTCTTATAGAGCGCGACGTCGATGCCCATGGCCGAAGCCGCGATCTCATTGTCGCGGATCGCCATGAAGGCGCGTCCCGAGCGCGAGCGCAGCAGGTTCACCGCGCCGACATAGATCGCGACGGTGATCGCGAGCGTGAAATAATAGAGCCACATGTCCTGGGACATAGGTAGCCCAAATGGCGCGTCGGGCTTGGTCACGACCAGGCCCTGCACGCCACCGGTCCAGGGCTCCAGGAAATTGAGCTTGAGCAGCTGCGGCATGGCGGTTGCGAGCGCAAAGGTCGCGAGCGCCAGATAAACGCCGGAGAGTCGCAGCGCCGGCTGGCCGAACAGGAAGCCGACGCCAAAGCACAGGATGCCGGAGATCGGCAGCGTCAGCACATAGTTGACGTTGTAGGTCTCCATCAGGATCGCGGAAGTGTAGGCGCCGACCGCATAGAACGCGCTCTGGCCCAGCGAGAACTGGCCCGAGCCGCCGGTCAGGATGTTGAGGGCCAGCACCGCGAGCCCGTAGATCAGAAGCATCGTCATCTGGAAGATGACGAAATTCTTCACCATCAACGGCGCCACGATCAACAGCCCCAGCATGACCAGCGACGTGCCGGCGCCCAGTGTCATTGCTCGTTTCGGAATTGCTTCGACGGCTGGTGCTTCCGTGACGACTTCCTCGAGAGCAGCGCTCATGATCAGACTCGCTTCACGATGGCACGGCCGAACAGACCGGCGGGTTTGACGACCAGGACGGAGATGATCAGCGCCAGCGCGATCGGCAGTTTCAGCTCATTGCCGATGCCCGGAATGTAGGTGCCGGCGAGATTCTCGAAGATGCCGACCAAAAAGCCGCCGACCACGGCCCCGAGCGGGCTGGTCAGGCCGCCGAGCACCGCGGCGGCAAAGCCGTAGATCAGGACGCCCAGCATCATGTTCGGCTCGAGGAACACGACGGGCGCGATCAGGATGCCGGCGACCGCGCCGATTGCGGCAGCCATGCCCCAGCCCAGCGCGACCATCCAGCTCGTGTTGATGCCGACCAGCCGTGCCGATTCGGGCAAGGACGCGGCCGCGCGCATCGCCAGTCCCACTCTCGTGTATTGGAAGAAGAAGTAGAGCCCCAGCAGCATCAGCAAGGTGACCCCGATCATGCCGGCCTGGTGGGTCGAAATCAGCTGGCTGCCCAGGAAGGGCGCGGATCCAAACGGGGTCGGGTACTGTTTGATGGTGAAGTCCCAGATCAGGCCGGCGGAGGAGTTGATGATCGAGTACAGGGCGATGAAGCCCGCGACTTGGGTCAGGATCGGGGCCTTGGCAAGCGGCCTGAACATGACCCGCTCGATAGCGATGCCGGCGACGAAGGAGAATGCAATGGTGATGACGAAGGCCGCCCAATAGGGGACGCCCCATTGCATCAGTTGCCAGGAGATGAAGGTCGAGAACATCGCCATCTCGCCTTGCGCGAAATTGAGATGATCGATCGCCTGGTAGATCATCACCACCGCGAGCGCCATGCAGGCGTAGATCGCACCGGTAGAAATGCCCGCCAGGATTTGGTTTAAGAAAAGCTCCATCGCCGCTCTCCCGTTAGTAGCCCAGATACGACTTGCGGACGTTTTCGTCGGTGGCGATCTCTTGGGCAGCCCCTGACATCACGATGCGGCCGGTCTCGATCACATAGGCCTGGTCGGCGAGCTCGAGCGCAAGCTGCGCGTTCTGCTCGACCACCAGGATCGACACCTTTTCCTCGCGGTTGATCTGGCCCAGGATCTTGAAGAGGTCGCGGACGATGAGCGGTGCGAGCCCAAAGGACGGCTCGTCGAGCAACATCAACCGCGGCCGCAGCATCAGCGCCCGCGCAACTGCAAGCATCTGCTGCTCTCCGCCGGAGAGCGTGCCGGCCTGCTGGGTGTAGCGGGCCTTCAGCACCGGGAAGTAGGCATACATCCGCTCGATGTCGGAGACGATGCTGGCCTTGTCGCGGCGGGTGATGGCGCCCAGCTGCAGGTTTTCCTCTACCGTCATATTGGTGAAGGTGCCGCGGCCCTGGGGCACATGCGCAATGCCGAGCCGCACGATGTTTTCGGTCGAGCGGCTGGCCAGCGGCTGACCCTCGAACTCGATGGCCCCGGTCGAGCGCACCATGTTGCAGATCGCACGCAAGGTCGTGGTCTTGCCGGCGCCGTTGGCGCCGAGAAGCGTGGTGAGGCTGCCCTCGTTGAGCGAGAAGTTCAGGCCATGCAGCGCCTGCACCTGGCCGTAATAGGCGCGCAGGTCCTTGACGTTCAGAAGTGCCGTCATTGGTCCTTGCTCCCGAGATAGGCCTTGATGACGTCGGGGTCGGCCTGCACCTGTGCCGGCGTGCCTTCCGCGAGCTTGCGGCCGAAATTGAGCGCCACGACATGGTCGGCGATCGACATCACGAGCCCCATGTGATGCTCGACCAGAAGCACGGTGATGTGGCGCTCGTCGCGGATCTTCCGGATCAGATCGCCGAGCACATAGACCTCTTCATGGTTGAGGCCGCCGGCCGGCTCGTCGAGCAGGAGAATCCTGGGGTCGGCCGCGAGCGCGCGCGCAAGCTCGACCCGCTTCTGGGTGCCGAACGGCAGGCCTGCGACCGTGGTGTGGGCGACGGCCTCGAGGTCGAGATAGGCGAGGATCTCGTGCACTTTCTCGTTGACCGCGGCCTCGCTGCGGCGAACCCAGGCAAGCTTGAGCGAGTCACTGATGATGTCGCTTGAGGTCTTGGAATGAGCGCCGACCCGCACATTGTCCATGACCGAGAGATTGGCAAACAGCGCGACGTTCTGGAAGGTGCGGCCGATGCCGATCTCGGCGATCTTGTGCGCCGGACGCTTGAGGATGCTCTGGCCTTCCATCAGGATGTCGCCCGACGACGGCTGGTAGAGCCGGGAGAGGCAGTTGAACAGCGTGGTCTTGCCGGCGCCATTGGGGCCGATCAGACCGAGCACCTTGCCCTTGTGCATGTTGAAGGAGACGCCGTTCAGCGCGACGATGCCACCGAACACGACGCTGACGTCGCGAACGGCGAGCAGGGGATTCTGTCCCTGCGCCACTTGTCCCTGCGCCACTTGTGCCTGCGTCATCGTGTCCCGCCCGTGTGCCAGAGAGCGACGGGAAGGGCGGACGATAATCGTGGCGCCTGCCTGCGGTTAAGCCTACCTGATCCCCTCAGCCACACGTGCAATCCTCCCTCCTGGTTTCCCGTTCTTGCTTTGTTGTTTTTTTGATTGTGCCGGCGGTGCAATGCCGCTCAAGGCTTGCTCGATGCTCCTTACCATTGCGACAAGGCGCGGTCCAATATCGTTGAGCAAACGTTCTTCCGTAAACCGAAACGCCGGCGCACCACAGTTAAACGCATATGGCCCTGTTCCGTCATTTAACTTTAGTGCAACGCCGACCGCGTGGACGTCGTCCTGCCACTCGCCGGCGGACATCGCAAAGCCATGTTTTGCAATGGTTTCGCCGGAGCGCTCGATACCGTCGCGTATTTTCGGCCAGCGGCTGCCGTAATGTTCGCGCAGCTCGCGCAATAAAGTGGCGCGTTCGTCGTCCGGCAGCGCCCAGATATAGGCCCGACCCATCGCTGTGGTTGCAATGGGAATGCGCGAGCCTACGTCAAGTTGAACGCCGACCGTCAGCTCGCTCCGCGCCTGCCCGAAATAGATCATGCTTTGGCGGTCGCGGCCGCCGACCGCGCAGGCGCCGCCGGTTTGCCGCATCAATTCCTGGCGGAACGGCTCGGAGAGGCGTCCCACCCCCAAATTCGCAAGCGCAGCATAGCCGAGCGCCATCACGGCGGGCGCGAGCCTGTACTTCTCAAAGCGCGGGACCGGCGTAAGATAACCCAGCTTGGTCAAGGTGTAAGTCAGCCGCGAGACGGTCGGCTTCGGTAAACTGGTGCGGGCCGCGATCTCCTGATTGCCCAGAAGCCCGTCGTCGGGTTGGAATGCGCGCAAGACTTCGAGTCCACGGGAGAGCGCGACGACGAAGTTCCTGTCGCTCGCTGGTTTCTTCTCTGGACGCTTCATGGATGGCTGCTACTTGCGTGGAGGCGTTGACAACCGACGTGCTTCAAAATAACCCTCACGTCAAGATGTGGAATTAAATTCCGCACTGCGAAATCTAACAAAAAGCCAAGGCGGGGACAAAACCGCCGAAGCGAGAGACAAGCCAAGGAGCGTAGCGTGAGCGAAGTCGTCAAGCTCGAACGTCATGACATCATCGCCATAGTCACGGTGAACAGCCCGCCGGTGAATGCATTGAGCGCCGCGGTGCGCGGCGGAATCCTGGAATGCATGAATGCCGCGATTGCCGATCCTGAAGTCAAGGGCATCGTGCTGACCTGCGCAGGCCGCACTTTCATCGCGGGCGCCGACATTACCGAGTTCGGCAAGCCGCCGAAGCCGCCGGCACTCAATGACGTGCTCTCGGTGATGGAAAACTCGCCAAAGCCCATCGTCGCCGCCATTCACGGCACCGCGCTCGGCGGTGGCCTCGAGGTCGCGCTCGCCTGCCATTTCCGCGTCGCGACCAAGGACGCCAGGCTTGGCTTGCCCGAGGTAAAGCTTGGGCTGCTTCCCGGCGCCGGCGGCACGCAGCGCCTGCCGCGCGCGGTTGGCCCTGAGCTTGCGGTGAAGATGATCGTCGGCGGCGATCCGATCGGTGCGGCTGAAGCGCTCAAGAACGGCCTGATCGAAGAGATCGTCGAAGGGCCGGAGTCCGGCGGTGAAGCCTTTGTGCGCAAGGTGATTGCGGAGAAGCGACCGCTGCGCAAGCTGCGGAACGATGACTCGAAGCTTGCGGCGGCCAAGGCGGATCGTTCTATCTTCACCAATGCGGTCGCCGCCATGACCAAACGGGCGCGCGGGCTCGAGGCGCCGTTCGCGGCTGCGGACGCGGTTGGCTACGCCATCGACCTGCCGTTCGACGACGGCCTGAAGAAGGAGCGCGAAGCCTTCCTCAAGCTCGTCGCCGGCGACCAGTCCAAGGCGCAGCGTTATGCCTTCTTCGCCGAGCGCGAGGCGGCCAAGATCGCGGGCGTGCCCGATGGTACCAAGTCGCGTCCTGTCGGGCGCGTCGCCATCGTCGGCGCCGGCACCATGGGCGGCGGCATCGCGATGTCCTTTGCCAATGCCGGCATCCCCGTCACCCTGATCGAGACCGCCGAAGACCAGCTCAAGCGCGGCATGGGCATCATGCAGAAGAACTGGGAAGCGACCGCCGCGCGCGGAGGCATCCCGGCTGATGCACCCGCCAAGCGCATGGCGTTGATCGACGGCAAGGTCGGCCTCGAGAATGTGAAGGACGCCGACCTCATCATCGAGGCGGTGTTCGAGACCATGGCGGTGAAGAAG
>Ga0307474_10000582_pt1 | contig 26366 bp, 28 predicted proteins | sample atmos_gasesECM1C_2_FD_203312 | JGI IMG/M metagenome (GOLD analysis project Ga0307474, IMG submission 203312) | Hardwood forest soil microbial communities from Morgan-Monroe State Forest, Indiana, United States - atmos_gasesECM1C_05 | ecosystem: Environmental > Terrestrial > Soil > Temperate... | reverse complement strand
AAGAGATGTATTAAGTACGAAGTAAGTAATATATCTTATCAAACCAAAAACCCTACGCCTCTAAAAGAGCTATCAACGCGCGCGCACGTTACATATAGTGTGTCTCAAATTTCTCAGCCAGTTACCCTCTTTTCGCCCCTCCTTGCTTCTCTCCCTGACCCTAAAAACCTAAAACCTCAAAATATCGCCTCAGAAACCTCTACATTCGATTCAGGGGGATACCCCTCTACCAAACCATTACCTACACCCCTAAAATCAAAAATAACACCTTCTGAAAGCAAAGAAATGCCATCAGAAACTGTCAGTGATCAATCTCCTAACGAAAACAAAAAATTTTGCCAAGAGGTAACGGATTTTTTCGTCTCCGAACTCCCTGGCTGCTGGAGAGGTATCTCAGATATCATGACTTTCTGGGCTTCCCAAAAAGCTCAGATGATGATGAAAACTTGGCGACACGAAGGCGTCATCCTGGAAGATATCCAAAAGGCCGTGTCACGAGCTCGACAGCAAGGAACTTTTTTCTTTAACCCTCTCTTTTTCGCCAATTGCGTCTTACAGGTCTGTCACGCGAGAAAAGGAAAAAAACGACCCTTAACCCCACCCTACCGCAGTGCCTTACACGCCGTAGATGCGCGCCTTAAGGCCAAAAACCGACTCTCTTGCAAGAAAGCACAAGCCATCTTACTCGGCCTTCCTCCTCCCACTGACTCAGTCGAAGATGTCATGTGGCAGATGCACCTGGAAACGAAAGACTTTCTCGAAGAAGTGAAACGTCAAAGCCTGATGTCTCAAAATATCGCCCCAGAACCCCCTACATTCGATTCAGGGGGATACCCCTCTACCAAACCATTACCTACACCCCCAAAATCAAAAATAACACCTTCTGAAAGCAAAAAATGATATCTAAATTATTTGATTTTTACTTTATTGACTATTTTTCAGGAGAAAACTTTATGATACATTCAGAAAAGTCGGATTTTTACGAGATGCTAGAAACCCTTGCGAGCCAGTATGGTAAAGAACTCAACAACAGTGAACGCCTTCTTTGGGAGGAAGACCTCAGTTCTTATTCTTTAAATGCAATCCAGATCGCTTTTGCACAATGGCGACAAAATCCTCAAGCTAACTCTTTCCCTCGAACCGGCCACATCATCTCAATCATCCAACAGACCCCCACTTCTCCCCTCTCTTCCCAAAATTGCAAATTTTGCCACCAAAGCTCAGATCTCAATCTCAGCCTCCTTTACATCCCTCCTAGAAATTTGTATATATGCGGGGAATGTTATCTTGAAAAATTGGAGAACTCACATCATGGAAGATAAAAAACTCTTAATCGGTGCCTGGGATGCAGAAGAATCTGTCCTCGGATCCCTTTTACTCAATAATGATCTCTTTGATGAGATCACTGATATCATCACTTACAATGACTTTGACAATCCTGGCTTTAAAGAAATCTTTAAAATCATGAGCGAATTTAGAATCAATAAAAGACCTTTTGATTCTTGTATACTCGCCGATGCTTTACCCCATCTCCAAGTCACTATCTTTGCCTGCATGCATGCCGTCCCGTGCCCTACAAATATCGTCGCCTATTCGAAAATCATCAAAGAGAAAAAAATCCTAAAAAAAGTCTTCGAGGAAATTTCTCATCTGCAAAAAAAAGTCTTGCATATCTACCAAAAACCCAATGCCACAAAAACCGCCGACGAGTCAGCCGTTTTCATTTTAAGATATGCTGCGAAAATTTTTGCCGACATCGAAAACGAAAATTTTAAAGAAAAATCCATCGGAAAATTATCGGACCAGCTAAATTTCGCCCTCTCTGAAATCGACAGAAAAAATAACAATCCTTATGCTTTTACTGGCTTAGAAACTAAATATACCGCGCTAGACGAGATTACAAATGGACTTCAAAAATCTGACCTTATTATACTCGCCGGCCGCCCTTCCACTGGAAAAACCTCTCTCGCTTTAAATATCGCAGAAAATGTGGCTTTCCAAAAAAATAGCGTCCTCATCTTTAGCTTGGAAATGGGCGCCTTTTCTCTTACCAACCGATTTTTAGCCTCCTCTCTAAAAATACCTCACAAAAAGATATTATCGGGCGATCTGGTTCCCGAAGATTTTTCCAAAATCGAAAAATCTTTGAAAAAAATCTCTAGCGTGGATATCTTCATCGATGACTCCTCCTTGCTGACACCAATCGATCTACTTTCTAGAGCACGTCAGCTCTCAAAAAAAGTTGATCTGAAATTGATCGTCATCGATTACCTCCAACTTATGAGTTCGGATAAAAAACAGCAAAACAGAAACTTGGAGATCGCCGATATCACCCGCTCTCTCAAAATCTTGGCTAAAGAAATGAATATCCCTGTCATCGCCATCTCTCAGTTAAACCGTGCGACTGAATATCGCGCCGACAAAAGGCCTTCCCTCGCCGATCTGCGCGATTCCGGCGCCATCGAACAGGACGCAGATCTCGTGCTTTTAATCCATCGGGAGGAAATGTACAACAAAACTTCCCCCAGAAAAGGTATCGCTGATATCATCGTCGCTAAACACCGCAACGGCGAAACAAAAGATTTTAATCTCGCTTTTTTAGCAAAATACAGTAGATTTGAAAATCTAATCATGCTATGATAAAGCAATTTTTTAGTTTAGTATGGAATGAGTCATGAAACCTCAAAGTGCATTTGACATCACCGTCGATACCTATCTTAGAAAATGGGCGACTTTTACTTTGCGTACCCTCGCGGGAAATTTGGGATATGAAAAAGAAAATGTCCTCTCTCGCCTGATGCGATACGGCACTCTCATCAGAAGTAAAGGCTTCTCATCCTCTCCTCTCACCTTTTCAGATGATGAAGATATCCAAAAGGTAGAAGACGCTTTGGAAAAACTGGCCGCTTACAATCCAACTCTGGCAAAAATCATCCTCATCAAATATACTCAAAAAGATCTCAAAAAATCGCTTTCCCTCTCTCACCTCTCTTATCATATATATAACCGCTGTCTCCCAACCGCCATGGCGTGGCTCGCCTCTTATCTAAACTATGCATCTCAACCTCCTCCTACGACATCCTTTAAGTATGTACAGAGCTTCTGATATCGCCAAATGGTTCATTCTGAAAGGAATGGCCGCGTTAGCGGTTTAGAGGGAGTAGTTCATTTTGCTCTGGTTTCAGACGGTTTCGCCATTGCTCTAATTTATCAAACATGCGCGAAAAACCCCGTCATTCATGACGGGGATGTAAGCGCAACGGCGAAGCCGTTCAATTGGGCGTTTTCTGCTGTTCAATATATTGACGGATAATTGAAATGGGCGCGCCGCCACAACTGCCGGCGAAATAGCTTGGTGACCAAAGAGCATTGCCCCATAATTTTTTTTGAATGCCTGGGTATTTGGCTTGACGTATCATGCGGCTAGAGACGCCTTTAAGGCTATTTACAAGATGTGATACGGCAACCTTGGGGGGATAATTTACCAGAAAATGGACGTGATCGTCTTCACCATCAAATTCAATCAGTGTTGCTTCAAAGTCTTCGCAGATTTTAGAAAAGATGCGTTTTAAGTCATCCAATACAGACTTTGTAAATACGCCTCGCCTGTATTTTGTGACGAAGACCAAATGAACGTGCAAATTAAAAACACAGTGCCTGCCGTGTCTAATATCGTTGTTTGTTTTCATAGACTAAAGTATAATGAAACAATGAAACGACGACAAGCCTTTAAATTTGAACTGATGCCCAATGGCGCACAAATGCGGGATATGCGCCGTTTTGCGGGCGCTTGTCGTTTTGTGTATAACAAAGCGCTGGCGCATCAAAATGAAAGCCCTAAGACAGATAATGCTATCAGGTTTAGTTATTCAAGACTTGCCAATTTGCTGCCTGCATGGAAAGAAGACAAGGCAATGCAATGGCTTAAGGATTCTCCCAGTCAAACCTTACAGCAGGCTTTAAAAAATCTTGAATCAGGGTTTAAAAATTTCTTTGCAAAACGCGCTGACTTTCCGCGGTTTAAGAAGAAGGGAGTTAGCGATAGTTTTAGATTTCCGCAAGGTTTTAAACTGGAACAGGCAAACAGCCGCGTATATCTGCCAAAGCTTGGATGGATGCGTTATCGGCAGAGTCAGAAGGTAGTTGGCGAGATCAAAAATATGACGGTATCATGCAAAAATGGAAAATGGTTTGTCTCTATTCAAACCGAAAGAGAGGTAGAGATACCGAAGCCTGTATCAGTGAGTGCAGTTGGCATTGATGTAGGTATTGCCCGTTTTGCGACGTTAAGCAATGGCGAATATATTGCGCCGTTAAACAGTTTTAAAAACAGGCAATCGCGCCTTGCCTTTGTTCAACGGGATATAGCGCGAAAAGTTAAATTTAGTTGTAATTGGGTTAAAGCGAAAAAGAGGATTTCAAAGATACACACGCAGATTTCAAATGCACGTCGGGACTTTCTGCATAAATCGACGACACATATCAGCAAAAACCACGCTATGGTATGTATAGAAGATTTGCAGGTTCGAAATATGTCCAGGTCGGCGAAAGGCACGATGGAATCAAGGGGACGAAATGTCAGGGCAAAATCTGGTCTAAACAGGTCGATTTTAGATCAGGGATGGTTTGAGTTTCGTCGTCAATTAGAATACAAGCTGGATTGGAACGGCGGCATTTTTGTTGCGGTCAATCCCAGAAACACCAGCCGCACTTGTCCGTGTTGCAGACACGCCGCCGCAGAAAACAGACAAACGCAAGCGCAGTTTGCTTGCGTGGAATGCGGCTATGTGAACAACGCAGATGTTGTCGGCGCAATGAATGTACTCGCGGCAGGACATGCCGTGTTAGCCTGTGGAGAGAGGGTGCAGTCAGACCGCTCAATGAAGCAGGAACCCGCCGAAGTGAGTCAGGCTGCTTTTGCTTGAACGCCGTAGGAATCCCCCGACTTTAGGCGGGGGAGGATGTCAAACCTCTCGCCATAGTTCTTTCCTCAGAAAATTTTTTTTCACTCCCACCGTCGAAAGCCTTCCTTTACGAGCCCTTTTGCGCCGCAGTGCTACCGCCAAAGCGAGCACAAACTTGGCGGTAGGTGAACTTTATCCATGGCCAGAGCCATCTTCCTCGCCACAGCCCTTTTCATAGCCAGAGCCAGTTGCCTCCCCCCCCCTATCGTCCTATTATACTTTATACTTTCGTCTAGGGATCTTTTTTGTTTATTTTTTGTTTAAGATGTTGTTCTATTTTTGTATGATATGCCTCCCTTTTTAGTCTGTCAATACCTCGATGAAAAAAAAATCTCATATGTTTCAATAAGTTAATGATTTTTTTAAAAATATCTTTTTTTTTGCCATTGTGCTCTCCCTTAACTTTAGCTTAAAGATGACATAACAAAGATTTAATTTACTTCTAGTAATTGTTCTTACTGGAAGTAAAGACGCTCTAAAATTTTTTATTATTAAAAATCAACTATTTATATATCTATCGGACTGGGAGAGGAGAGGATAAAGCCTCTTTTTTGCTCGGTCTGGCATCGAAGACATGCCCTACCTTCCACTTTATGGTCTCTTTAAGTCATCTGCAGGAAGGTCAAGGTCGCTGCGGGTAGGAGGTAGTTATATAATTAATTGAAAATAGGAGGAGGTTGCCAATGAGTTCTTGTTTTGATGTCGCTAAATACATATTGGAGAAGAAGAAACAGATGACAGCCATGAAGCTTCAAAAGCTGGTTTATTATTCCCAGGCGTGGTCACTCGTATGGGATGAAAAGCCATTATTTGATGAGCCTGTCGAAGCGTGGATTAATGGGCCCATGGTTCCTGCTCTTTATCAAACCTGCGCGAAAAACCCCGTCATTCATGACGGGGATGTAAGCGCACGGCGCAGCCGCTCATATAGTGTCTTTTGTATCTAGTATCGTTGTGAGTTTCCATAGACGAAAGTATAAAGTATAATAGGACGATGAGTAGAATGCGGCTATGTCAACAACGCAGATGTTGTCGGCGCAATAAATGTACTAGCGGCAGGGCATGCCGTGTTAGCCCGTGGAGAGATGGTGCGGTTAGGCCGCTCGATGAAGCAGGAACCCGCCGAAGTGAGTCAGGCTGCTTTTGCTTGAACGCCGTAGGAATCCCCCGACTTTAGGCGGGGGAGGATGTCAAGAATATCATTGTGGTAAATATAATATTTCTGCTGATGAGGTTGCTTATGGAGATGCTGAAAATTTAAGTGATGAGCAAAAAGACACTATAGATCACGTTTTAAAATATTATGGGGATAAAAATCTTCAATGGCTAAGTGACCTTACTCATCTGGAGGAACCTTGGAGGAAAGGCCGTCAAGGATTGGCTTCTAATGAACGTGGCAATAATGTCATTGAACACAGTGATATGTTTGAGTATTACTCCTCTCTTCGCCAAGAAGGCGACAGTAGCGAGAGCTGACCGCCATTTCGCTTGATATCTCTTTTAACTCGCTGATTTTGTTCATATCTTTCCTTTTTTAATCGGAAAGTACCATATGAATTCTATATTAATCAGATAGTTATGTATAATTCTTTCTTCGTATTAGTATTTTTTGTAAGGTATTGACTTTTAGCGAAAGATAGGGTAAGATTTTTCTATTCTGTCAGTCTGTGCAAAAAGGAAAGATAAAGATATGGCTTTTGTCGAGTCGACCGTTCAGTGTATTATCTGCCGTGGCGCGGGCCACTATCACGGTATTGGTGTCTTTGATACTGAAAAAAGACAGCCCCACATATGCCAAAACTGTAATGGTAAAGGGGTCTTAGTGAAAAAGATCCCCATAAACCCCCCGCTGACAGACGCAGTACAATCCCCACTTTCTCAGGAGGCACCCCTAAAAGATGCAGCCTCAGCCACTTTCCACGACAAAAAAACGCATAAGGAAAAAAGAAGGCCTTCCTCCACGATATAAGCTCTTTTGCTGGCACTATCTGAGTACTTTTAATGGCACTTTATCCGCCAAAAGAGTCTTTTACAGTGTGAAATGCGCAAAACAAAAATCCGTCGATCTTCTGAGAAAGCCCGAAATACAACGATTTCTTAGAGACAGGATCAAAAAAATGATCGATCAAGCTGAATTCGATGCAACTTATAGACTTAAAAAACTTAAGGAAGGTGTAGACCTTAGTATCCCCACTATCTATCCTTATGATAGTAAATCGCTAAGAGAACAGAAAATGCGATATTTAGATGTAAAAGCGGGCGTCGCTTGTATAGCAGAAGCGAACAAAATGCAAGGCAGTTATGCCGCCCTATCTATAAAAGTCAGTAGGTTAGAAGATGTGAAGGCAGAAGCAGAAAAAATTGCCGCAGAAAACTCAGAAATCGGAAACTTAGAAGTAGAGATGAAAGATTTTTAACTTTTGGGGGATATAGAGATGAGAGGTAAAATTATGAAGCGTAAAGAAGACAAAAAAAAAGAAAAATCTCCTAAAAAGAGATAGATTTTGTCTGTCCATTCAGATCTTAAGAAAGAGTGTCTTAGTAGCTTACTTCTTTTCACGAGAGTTTTTTACAAACTGAGAAACTCCAGAAACTTTGAGTTATCCAGACCTACCGGTCGAGAATGCCACTATATCACGATAGCAAAAGAATTAACGCAGTGCTTTTTACTTAAAACTCAGAGGCTTATAATAAATATTCCGCCTGGGCTTGCAAAATCTACGATGTTGAAATATTTCGCGGCATGGGGGTTTGCCCATTTCGAGGATTGTCAGTTTATATATATATCTTATAGTCATGATCTTGCGTCCAAGCATACCGCAGATATAAAAAGCATCATGTCTTTAAGAGAGTATCAAGAGCTTTTCGGGGTAGAGATCAGTAGGCACTCTTCTGCAAAAGACAATTTTCAAACGACGGGCGGCGGCGCGCTTAAAGCTTTTGGGTCTCGTGGTGCTATAACGGGACAGGATGCCGGTCTTCCACATCTAAGCCGGTTTAGCGGTGCTCTCTTGATGGATGATCTTCATAAGCCAGATGAAGTACATAGTGATACTATCCGGCAGACGGTTATACGAAGTTATAACGAAACCATGAAGCCAAGGGGTAGATCTCCTCTCGTGCCTTATATTTTCATTGGGCAGAGATTGCATGAAGATGATCTAGCACATCATCTTATCTCAGGAAAAGATGGATATAAGTGGAAAAAAATAATTTTAAAGGGTTTAGATGATGCAGGCAATTCAATTCATCCTGATATTCTTCCGCTCGAGAAATTAAAAATAGAAGAAAAATTTAATCCTTATGTTTATGCCTCTCAGATACAACAAACTCCTTTTCCAGCGGGAGGAGGACTTTTTAAAGAAAGCGATTTTGTTGTTTTAGATGAGGAACCAGAAATTATCGCCTCTTTTGTAACTATTGATACGGCTGAGACTGAGAAATCTTATAATGACGCGTCTGTATTTAGCTTTTGGGGTTTATATGCCATTAGACATTTTAATCAGACTACAAATATTTTTGGATTACATTGGTTAGATTGTATAGAGATTTATGTAGAACCAAAAGATTTAATATGCAATTTCACGCAGTTTTATTCTGAGTGTATGAGACATCCCGTAAAACCCTCTCTCGTAGGGATAGAGAAAAAATCCACTGGGGTCAGCCTTATATCTTCTCTCTCTGATCTCCAAGGGATAAATTTGATAGAGATAAAAAGGACTGCTGCCTCTGGATCAAAAGCAGACAGATTTATTTCTATACAGCCTTATATCGCTAGAAAACAAATAAGTTTTACAAAAAATTCTAAACATTTAGAGAAATGTATCACGCACATGTCAAAAATAACGGCGAATAATTCTCATCGGCATGATGACATCGCAGATACATGTTTTGATGCGATAGATTTGGGGTTAATTCGGGCGATTGTAAGTTCTCGCGTAAATAGAAAACAGATTTACGACAATATAGCAAAAAGTTTTCTAGCAGCAGAATCTAAGAATAAGAGTTTGTTACAGGCAAGCAGAGGTCAATTTATTTGAAAAAAAAGTTATCTAAAATTCATTCTGATCAGTTGAGTAGAATAAAATCTAACATTGAAGAATCTTACTTGTTTTTCGAGAAAAATAGACAATATTTCAACAAAATGAGAAATTTCGTATTCAATACGACAATTACTGATGACCAAAGATCAGCACTTCAAACCATGGAAATGCCTTTGCTCGAATTTAATGTGATCGAGTCATATATCAGTCGATTATGTGGGGAATTTTCAAAACAAATTCCGGGTATAAATGTTTTTGCAGATCCTACGGCTTCTATACCTCCTGAAAATACAATAAAATTTGTACAAAATCACATGCGGCATATTATTACAAATCTTCGTTCAAATGAAATTTATAAGGATATTTTGAGTGGGGGCTTTAGTGGATTAAAGGTTTGGACGGATTATAGAAATCCAAAAAGTTTTGATCAAAATATATATTGCGACCGCGTATTTGATCCTTTACTTTGTGGTTGGGATCCGGCAGCCCAAAAATCCCACAAAGGAGATGGCGCGTATTGTTTTGAACTTATTCCCTTACGAGAAGAACAAGTTAGAAATAAGTTTGGATCAGAGATAAATCTAAAAAATTGTTTTAATTCTGGATTTGGTAGTTTTAAATGGGGATTTAACAGCAACAGAAGAAATTTTGTCATGATCTGCGATTTTTATGAGAAAAAGTCTCGTAAAACTAAACTTTTAGAGCTTCCTAATGGAATGAGCTTGACAGAAGAAGAATATGCGGAATATTTGTCTAGGTTTGATAAGAATTTCACCGATATAAGGCAACCTATGAAGCCAGTTAACTCTAGAATAACTGATCTTCCTTATGTTGTGAGATATAGATTAATTGGAGACAAAATCTTAGAGTATAGGGAGACACAATTTACCTCATTGCCGATTATTTTTGTTGATGGTAATAGTATACAAACCCGCAGAGGAGGGGATGGAAGCGATATCGAGCAAATCACAAGATCTTATGCGCATAATGCGGTAGGCTCTCAAAAGCTTAAAAATCTTGCAGGACAAACTATTGCAAATCACATTGAGACTTTAACAAAACATAAAATGAAAATATCAGTTGATTCAATTCCACCCCAATATCTAGAAGCTTATACAAACCCTCAGATGCCAAACAATTATTTGTATCAACAATATAGCGAAGATGGTACGAGACAATACAATCCACCTATGGAAGTTGTGCAAACGCCTTTGCCTCCGGAAATTGTAAGTATTTTCATGAATGCCGAACAGACTATACAGGCATCTTTAGGGTCTTATGATGCCGCTTTAGGGATAAACAAAAATCAGTTATCGGGAGTAGCAATTGTAGAGGGAGCAACACAATCTAATGCGGCAGCAATGCCTTTTGTGATAAGTTATTTGTCTTCTCTACAGCAAGCAGCAGAAATAATCTTAGATCAAATCCCTAAAATTTATATAACGCCTAGAAGTATGCCTATTATTAATAGCGAAGATAAAAATGAGCATGTCACCATTAATGACCCCAACGATCCCTCTTCGCCTAAAATAAATTTCAATTCTGACGATTTAAAGATAGAGGTAAAAGCAGGGGTTAATTTTGAGGTACAGAAAAATAGAGCACTTCAGATGTTTATCGATTTGTCTCAAGCACTCCCTGGAATGGCTCAGATTATCAATAATCCCAAAGGGTTATCAATTGTGGCTGATAACTTGTCTTTCAAAGGGGCAGATCAAATTAAACAATTGGCAGAAGAAGCCAGCAAAAAAATGGATGCGCAGAAGAGTCAGCCTCAGCCTCCTCCTCCAGCGTTGTTAAAATTAAATCTGGAAGCGCAAAAGATACAATCTAAATCTCAAAATGAACAAACAGCCTTAGGAATTAAAAAACAAGATTCAGATACAAAAAGAATGGAAATGTACGCAAAAACTGAAAATGCTCGGTTAAAAACAATTTTAGAATCACAACGCGATCAAACCGAAAGACTTGTACATGGCATTAATGCGAATTTAAAAACATCAGAGATGACTCATAAAATGAGAAAAGAAATATTAGATAGCACAACAGATCTTCTGGACTCCATGCAAGGAGCAACACAGAATCATTCTTCATTGCCAGATGAAACGGATATACAAAATTTTCCCCAAAATGAATAAAAAAAGGTGCTGGCCACCCCAAGCCTGTCTACTGCGACATCAGGTTAATCATGTATCAGTCCGCACTGAAAATTGCGGTTTACCGTAACGGGGTCAATAGTTTATGAGGAGTTATTTATGAGTGGCGAAAATTTAAATGAAGTGGTTCCTGCCGTTTCACCGGCAGAGGTACCCAAGGTCATGCAGCAGCATGAGATTACTGCTTTAGTCACAGGGGCTAAGCAAAAAGGGTATGAAAAAGGTCAACAAGAAGGATATGAAAAAGCAAGATCTGAACTTTCTAAGAATAATCCTGAACAAAATCAAAATTTTAATAATTCTTTGCCTACCTCTACAGGCATTGATGAGTCACGACTGAGACAAATCGCATCGGAAGAAGTGCTAAAACAACAACAGCAACTACAAGCACAATTGATACAAAAACAGCACGAAGCGGCTGGACAACAAATATTAAATGATATCAATGCGAAATCTGTTGGGGCAAAATCTAAGCTGCAAGACTATGAAAAAGTGGTTGACCCTGAATTTAAAAATTTCGCACATGTGCCTGAAGTTTTGTATTATGCCAATCTTACAGATAATCCTGGCGAAGTGTTGTATGACTTAGCTAAAAACCCCTCAAAAATAGCCACTATTGCATTATTAAATCGTATGGGTATGAGTAATGACGCGGCTAGTGAGGTAAAAAAATTGTCTGATTCAATAAAGGTTAATGATATGGGTGATACAAAACCTAAAGTTAAGGCGCCTCTCTCACAAATCACTCCCTCGACGGTTGGTGTGGGAAATGAAAATGAAGATAGTTATGCTAATACTTTTAAGGGAAAGTATTAAAATTTAATTTCCTTTAAAATATCTTTCATCTCTAAGATCATTTTATTCCCTCACTTAAATTAAAATTCAATTTGTGGAGAGGGCAAAAAATGGCTACGACTGATAATTTATTGCAGGCGGTTGCTACTTATAATAAATCTGCATTGGGCAGATTAGTGAATATGTTTGCTGGCATCAATAAAGCAAACAAAAAATTTAAAAACTTTCAGGATGTTGTGGCAAATCTTGGCAATAGTGTTACCTATGATTCTCCTCCTAGAGCATTTTCTTATCCGGGACTTGTCGTTTCAAGCTTTGATTCTATTGAACAATTGGTGTATACATTAACCATTGGTGGCTATGATTCTTCTGGAATTCCTACACCGCTTGGTGCTTATGATTCTTATGGAAATCTTAATGCTGCAAATACAAACCTAAGCGTAAGTAGTGAACAACTTATTTTTAATATCGATAATAACGATTATCGTCAGCCGCTTGAAGAAGCGTATATGTCTGAACTTGGCAATACCATAGAATCGAGTATTTTGAATAGATTCATCAATGATACTTATCGTTTTTATACGGCAGGGATTGATTATATTAATAATGTTCCTTTACCCATAAATTCTTATGGCCAGCTGGCATTTGCAGAAAGCCAATTTTGCGAATACGGGTGTGCTCAAACCGATTATGAAGCCTTTATACCAAACATGGCCGTCTCTAATATTATTAGCCAAGGGTTAAACAAGTTTATTCTTGATAGAAATAACGAGGCTTATAATTCTTGGGAACTGGGTAAATTTGGTAAATTTGATTGGTATCGTTCTAATTTATTACCAGTTCAAATCGCCGGTACGCTTGGGAATGTTGGCGCAATTCTTCCCATCACATCTTTCGTAACAGATTCAGATGGCGGCATTAGCAGTATTACTTGCTCGGGTGCCGGAACAGATGCTACAGCGATTAATGCAGGCGATTTGGGTTTTTTCATGGACGGGGTCGCAGGTCAACCCAACATTCGCTATTTGACATACACAGGCCATAATCCTAGTGAGTTGCAGGTACAATTTCAAGCTACCGCAAATGCCTCTTCCTCGGCCGGAAACGTAACGTTTAGTATATTGCCTAAGCTCTATAGTGCGCCGGGAAAAAATCAAAATATCAGCGTTCCGGTTGCTCCCGGCATGCAAATACAGTTTTTACCTTCTCATCGTGCGGGCGTCATGTATTCTGGCAAACCCTTCTATCTAGGAATGCCTCGGTTACCAGATCAAGCGCCTTTTGCGACAGCTCAAAAGAGTGATCCTGTTTCAGGAGCATCCATTCGTTTTACGCAAGGTGCTGCTTTTGGTCAAAATATCACCGGATTTATTTGGGATCAGATCTGGGGAGCAAAATTGACCTCCCCGTATGCGATGAGGTTGATATTCCCGATAACTACACCATTTGCAGGATAATGAAGAAATGAAGGCCGTTGAAATCATTAATCGAGCACTCAATGTTTCTGGTATTCTTGCGAGAACGCTTGAAGCAGAAGATGACGAGGAAGGTGTCGACGGTCTTTTTTGGTTAAATCGACTTCTAGAAGAAAAATCTGCAACGGGTAAGCAATTACCTTACTATGGCCATATTTCTTTAACTGCAATTCCTGGCCAAGAGTCTTATTTTGTCACTGGACTTGTGAATGCAGATGTTCTGACATTTACTCTTCAAAATGTTAGATATTCTGTTAGACCGGAAAACAGAAATAGATATTTTGGTAGTTCACGTGCAGAAAACATCGTTTCACTTCCCTATAAATGGTATTGGGAACGCGTTAATGGTGGTTTGAATGTATATTTATATTTTTTTCCTGCGGATGCCTATGATATTCAAATCACAGGATTAGCGACCCTTCAGACCAATATTGATTTTGATACGGACCTGGATGGATTTGTAGATAGGTTTTATCAAAATTTTCTCATTTACGAATTAGCCGAAACTCTTTGTATTTATTACAAAATTTCTTTGCCTCCTGCGACCATGCAAAAGCTTGTAAAGTTAAAAAAAGAAATGACTTATATCAATTTACCTGATTTATCTATAGTAAAAAGATCTCTCCTGGGAGGAGATGGAACAATTAGTTATGCTCAGGTAAATATCGGAAAAGGATGGGCGCCGTGATAGAGGCTCCTTCAGGACGTCCATCTTCTGGAAATAAATCATTACAATTTGAAATCGGAATGCCGGTTAAGTTTGATATTGTGGGAGGTAATTCATTTGGAAGATATAAAAAAATATCTTCCGAAGAAACTTATAATATGATTGTTTCGGATGGTGCGCTTGTAAATTTTCCGGGATATTCTCTCGTCAAAAAGTTATTTGGAAATAACGGAAGGGAAATATATACAAGCACCCGATACAATAAAATGATAGCGGTGGTTTCTGATAATGTGTTTTCTATTAGTACAGATTTATCTTTTACATTGGTGGGAAGTTTAAACACGTTTAGCGGAGATGTTTATATTTCCGAGAATCTGGGCTCACAAATCGCTATTTGTGATGGATTTACTATTTATATATTTAATTATCAAAATAATACTTTTGTGCAGGTTAAAGTAGATTTTTTGCCGGGTTATATAACATTTCAGGATACTTACTTTATTGCCACAGACAAAAGAACAAATAGATGGAGACTGTCCGCTAATAATGACGGTACTTTATGGCCATCCGATGGTGGACATATCGGAGAATTACAGACAAAATCAACGAACGCTGTTGCTGCGGTAGTTTTGGCTCGTCAATTATTTGTTTTTGGACAAACATTTGCAGAACCTTGGTATGATATTGGATATACGCTTTTTCCTTATCAAAGAACAAATTACTACACTATAGATTATGGAACTATAAGCCCTTCTACCATAGATGTTGGATTTGGGTTAATGGTATGGTTAGGATCTAATGAGAAAACAGGAATTTCAATAATGGCTTCTACGGGAGGCATTCCTGAAAAAATTTCCAACGATGGCCTTGATTTTGTATTTTCAAATTTAAAATCACCTCAAGATTCTTATGGTTTCTTGTTTAGAGAAGCCGGGCATGTATTTTATGTGCTTACATTTACGAAAGATAATCTTACTTATGTTTATGATTTTAATACAAAGATGTTTTTTACCTTAACCGATAAAAGCATGAATCATCATCCTGCAAGAAGAATTACATTTTTTAATGGTAGTTATTATTTTGTAAGTTTTAATGACGGAAATATTTATAAAATTTCTTCAACTATTTATACTTCAGGAGATCATGAGACGCCCCGATTTAGGATATTAAAACCTTTTAGGCTTCCGTTAGGCGACAGATTTGTGATAAATAATATTAATATCACAATGGAACAGGGAATTTTAGAGAATGAAAATAAATCAAGTTTATCTTTGTTGCCTATCAGAAGGCCAAGAATTGATATTGCCGCCTCACGGGATGGAGGGGAAAGCTATAAATATGTAGCTTCTAAAAAAATGAATCCATTAGGAAAAAGAGAAAATATATGTAACTTTTGGAACTTAGGAAGTTATGTTGACTGCACGCTTAAATTTGCTTTTTGGGGAGAGCAAAGGTTTTGTATTACGGGAGCCGAAGGTAATATTTATCAATGATGCGCGAAAAACCCCGTCATGAATGACGGGGAGGTAAGCGCAGGGGAAGGGAGGATGTCAACAATGAATGTACCTAATTTACCGCATCCCGAGGTTCCCATTATTTCAGAAAATGGGAAAATCCATGATTCTTGGTATAGATTTTTTACTCAACTTACCAGCGAATGTCAAAATAATTTGTCGGAAGAAGGATTGAATATTCCTACACAAACTACCAATGATATAAATACTCTACAGACTGCAAATCCTTTACCTTCTTTTGTCTATGATAGTAATAAACATGCAGTCATGGTGGCCATTAATGGCGTTTATAAAACTGTTCAGGTGGTATAATTGAAATATGAGAGAAGATCTACCTATTCCATTTTCTGGTGATTCAAATAATTATGGTAATTGGATTTCCGCTTTTGGAAATATTGCGGGGGGCGCCGGCAGTCTGTTTTCTAGAAATCCCGCTGATTCTGCATCTTATGATATTTCCAGTATTTATCCAATGCTTGAAAAGTATTTGTCTCCTTATATTAATAATGGGCAGATTGGATTTAATAATTTAAATAACTATATGGGCGTTGGAAATACTGCCTCTAATCTATTATTAGATACTTCAAGAAAATTAATTTTAGATCCCACTTCTATTATGTCGTCGATAGGAAATAGATTTCAGCGTTCGCCAGGATATAATTGGCAGATGGGTCAAAGTATTGATGCGGCTAATCGCGCAGCGGCAGCCGGTGGGATGGCCGGAAGTCCTGCTGAGCAACAGCAAGTTCAAACAACGGCGAACCAGTTGGCTAATCAGGATTTTTATAATTATCTTAACCATGGTTTGAGTGTATTTGGTCAAGGATTTTCGGGTCTTAATAATTTATCGGGGTTGGGTCTTAATGCGGCTAGTGATATTTATGGGATAGGAGCAAATTCTGCGAATGAATTAGCATCAAACCTAGGTTCGTTAGGTTTAAGTAAAGCAAATCTTGATTATGCGGGGGACATTAACAAAAATCAAAGTGATATGGGAGGATGGGGGTCTCTTGCTGAGGGAATAGGTCAAATAGCATCTTTAGCGGGATGGTTATAATGGCTATCCCCGTTGTCAATTTTAATCCTGAAACATTTCAACAAGCCAATCCTATGCTGGCGGGAATGGGTGCTGCTCAGGATCTTTATGCGAAGGGTATTCAAAACCGATATTTGGCACCTATGCTGGCGCAGCAATTGCAACAAGCTCAGCTTCAGAATCAGATTATGCAGCCTCAGGCACAATATGCTCCCCAATTGACCGCCGCAGACTTAGCCTATAAACAAGCACAAGCGCCGTTTGCGTCCGCTCAAACACAGGGAATATTGCGAGGTCAAATCCCGCTTCAACAATCACAAGCGGCATTGGCCGGTACAGAATCACAATTGAATCAATTTAAACTTGCTCATCCCGAAGTGATGCTGGGCGGTATCGCAGGCAATTTAGGGAGTTATGCTCTATTGCAGAAAATGTACCCGGGCCTATTTAGTACGCCTTCTGCGGTTTCACCGACAAGTTCCCAGGGGGTGGCAAATAATTTATCGAGGGGGGTTGCTACATCATTACCTGCCGTTCCATCTGCAGGTCAATTTACGGCTTCGCCTTCCGCAAGTAACGCCCCTATATTGCCTCAAAACCCCTATGCAGGAGCCGCCGGAGTTTCGCCAACAGGTGGTGGTGGTGGTTCAATGACGCCAGGTCAGTTACCGGGTGTATCAGATATGGCAAATATGCTTCTTCAGCAGCAATTTGCGCCCCTTCGAAAAGATATGGCGCAGGCAGATTTTTATACGACCAAAAGTAATTTAGCTAATTTTTCAGCATTGCCTCAAGATACGCGTAATCAACTTATCGCTCAAGGAAGAGGCGTAGGGATGTCACCTACTGAAACATTAGGTTTTATTGCGCAGGGGGGCGATATGAATAAATTAATGCAATCTGTTGAACAGAGAACGGGGCAGTCCAGTACGCCTATATATGCTCCTTCCCAAACTTCTCTTCAGAAAGCCCAAATATCGTCGGCGGCAACTGCTGCATTGACCGATATTAATCCTTTAATAACAAATGCTTTAGCTCCGTATTCCAGACAATTTTTGGGTTTTTCTCCAAAATTAGTTATTCAAGAATTGGCAGGAAAGGATCCTGATAGTGTAGGTCAAGCTTTAGCTGCGCGTGCGCTAGCTCCTGAAATAGCATCTCTTCGTTTAAAAGCGATGAACGCAACAAGCGGTATAGAAGCAATCAGGGAAGTAAAGGAAAGTTCCATGTTAACCTTAAAGAATTTTCAGGGAATGGTTTCCCCTAAAACTTACGCTTTAGCAAATCAATATCTAGATAATTGGGTTGCAAGAATGTCAAATACTTATAATAAATCACTTGTTAATATGCCTAACCAAGTAAATGTTCCGGCTTCTCCGTCTGGCGTTGGCTCGCCCTCTGCTTATGGAACTCCTTTATCAAAAGTTGTAAATGGCGTTCCTTATATATTCACACAAGGGAAATGGCACTCATGAAAGAAGTCACGGATCCCGCGATATTGGCGCAATTAAATGATCCTTCAATTCCGGCTAGGCCTCTAAAAGAAGTCACGGATCCGGCAATATTAGCCCAGCTAAATGATACTTCACCCCAAAATCAAGATGATTCTATCCTTTCAACGGTTGCCAATAGTCCCGGAATTCAAGCAATTCTAGGAGCGGGGGATGCCGTCAGAAATACTATGGCATCAGCCGCTAATCTTCTTCCGGGGGTTAATATTTCTCCTGTTCAGAGCGGTCAGGGAATGGCTTATGATGTTGGAAATATTGCGGGTAATATAGGCACATTTATGGGGGGAGGGGAATTACTCGATCTTGCGCGTGTGGGAGCGGAAGGAATCCCTTTGATAGGAAGTATAGCGAAATCTTTGGGTGGCTCCGGAATGGCTTCTACGATTAGCCGTCAAGGGATAGGCAGTGGGATTTACGGAGGACTATCAACTAATCAAGATAGAGGAGATAATGCCATTATTGGCGCAGGCGAAGGGGCTGCTTTGAGTGCTTTACCCTTTGGGGTGGGAAAAATTGTTCAATCTCAATATTTCCGGCCTGGGCTGTATGCTAAAAATATTATTGATAAATTAAATTTAAATGCAGCCCCAAGCCTAAATACATTGAATGGATCTTCAGCATCCGCAAGTGCAAATGATATCAAAAATAGCATTTTAAATGATTTGGGGTCTGGACAAACCCTTTCTGATAATGCAAAATCTTTAACTCAAAGAGTTAATATGGCATTTAAAGGACGTAAGGAGGAAGGAAGTGGGCTTTATAATTCTCTTTTTGATAATCTTTCTGGTAGTACTATTTATGACGAGGTAAATCTTCCAAAAACATTAAGCACTTCCCCTAATAATAATATATCTTCATTTTATACAAAAACTCCTTTGTTAAACGGACTCAGTGAATGGAGATTAAATAATAGCGGCGGTAAAATATTTTCTAGCGGTGAATATCCTTCTTTATCATCGGATGTGTTAGATTCCTATAATAGTAATCTAAAAAACATGCATAATGATTTTGTCCAGAATCCTACTTTAGAAAATGCTCATACCCTACAAAGTCAATTAGGATCAGAAATTAGGTCTTTTCAAAAAAGTGATGCTAGAGGAAATTTATCTATATCTGACAAAGACGTTTTAGGAAATTATTTGCAAGCGAAAAATGCTCTTAAAACAGATATGTCTAATTATTTAGGAAAAATTTCGTCAGAATATCAAGATGCCTATAATGAGGCTAAAGAAAATTGGCGTACTACTGTAACACCTTATTTTTCCCGTCCCACAATAGCGGGTATGGCAAAAGGAAATATAGAAAATATTGGAAATATACAGGCACCATTTAAAAATCCCAGTATTAATATTCAAAGAGTTGTACAGGATTTAGGACCTGATTACCAGAATAAAATTCTTTATTCTCAGTTAGGAAAAATGACGCCTTCCTCTTCTCCTCAAAATCTTGTGAATGCGTTTAATCGGTTGGATGAACAGGGATTAGGTGAATATGTGACCCCTCAGTTAAGCCAGAGGATAGGGGAACTTCAAAATCAGATCAATCAAGAAAAATTTCTCAACAAAATAAATACAGCAAAAGAAGGTCAACCTCAAGATTTAGTAGATGTCTATAATGACATCAAAAAAGGAGATTTGCAGAATTATGCGCCACCTGAATTACAAGATCAAATCAAAGGTCTTCAAAGAAGAATTTTAGCAACAAAAGCTTTGCAGGTTGGGGCCGGTGCTGGTTTAGGGAGCGCGATAGGAAATTCCATTTTTGGAGCGGGAGGGTGGGGGGCTTTAACGGGCTTGGCTTCCCCTCAAGTGATGAGATTTGCGCAGGAAACTTTACCGCTGGAGACTATGGGAAGATATCTCTCAAAAGGCGCGAGGGTTTCATATCCCTATCTACGTCAAGGAATTCTTGGACAGCAGCTGAATAATGCAGGAGCACAATAATGCCATTAAATGCTAATTATGTTCCTTTAACCCCGCTTTGGGAGCTTCATAGCGACAAAGATACGGGAGACTTTTTAAGAGACGGCTTTGCACTTTTTTACCGTGATACTGCGCGAACAGTGGGTAAACCTGTCTATCAACTGACAGGTTCTCCTCCTAACTATTCTTACATTCAGCAAGGTTATTTAGTAACGTCCGGCTCTTTTGCGGGTGCATGGAGAGTTGATTTAAATGATCAGGGGGCTTTTCCGTTAATGGTATATGGATATCCATTGGATTCGGGTGGCGAAGTTGATCTTTATTTTATTCAATTTTATAGTAACGGGGGAGTATTTCAATTTTCTCGCGAAGGTTGGCCAAATTTCTTTAGCGGGGGGGGCGGAAATACAACACAAATTAATATTAACTACGTTCCAAATGGTCAATTTTTACTACATACGGATATTCCTGAAACCGATATTTTAGAGTCGGGTGAAATAAGACAGGCTGTTACGCCAATTGCTTATGGAGGATGGGCATTTGTACGCCCCAATAGTTCTACAGCAAGTGATTTTGTGACTTTCCAAAGGCTCGGTTCTTATTTAACAAATCCCCCTAAAAGCCCACGATACGCTTGCAGAGTTAAATGCGAAAATCCTTCTTCGGGAGATCTTTTTAAAGATTTACGGGTTAGATTTGATGATGTAAATAAATTTGAATATCTGGCGCAGCAATTCACTTTTGCCTTAACAGGCCAAATATTATCGGGAGGTAATATCAACGTCTCTTTAATTTTGATTAAGAATTTTGGGACGGGCGGCGATGCGACCACAGAAACTAATCTTACAACTTTTACGTTGACGGGTTCATTTGATTTGCAGTTTTTTACATTTGATTTTGGCGATAATACGGGTAAAGTTATCGGCACCAATGATGATGATTATATTGAATTGGCCATACGCTTTCCGCCTAATTCTATATTTGATGCTGAAATTACCGATGTTATTTTGACCCCTGGAAATATAACAAATCCTGTTTTTGATGACACAACCACGAGACAATTCATTTATCAATCTTTGTTCAGGGATTTAGTTCCTGCGCATGATGGTAGCGATCTAGGTTTATCTCCAGTCCTTGGAGAACATGGATTATATTTCAGCGACGCTTTGGTAGGTAAAGTATTTGCCTCTTCGAGTATAAATCTTGAATATGGTGAACTTCTCGCAGATGGTTCACAATATGAAACGGCTGCCTATTCTTCTGAGGGCATTCCTTTTAAAAGACTTCAGTCAAAATATTTTGATCCTACTAAAGGAATGCCTTTATATGGAACGGGTATAAATTTTGTGTCTGCATATATCGCAAATGGAAGTTTAGCCTCTCCTACTAATTCATTAAGAATCTTTAATAATACGGCAGGTCAAACCACAGACTTTTCTGACGGGACACCCCCAACTACTTTTACATTTACGGATGTTACGATAGGAACTGATACGGGGACATGGGGACTCTATTACGGGGGCAATAATTTTTTCATATGGGCAGTAACTGCGGGCGCAGTGAATAATCCAGGCATTGATTCAGGTACTTCAGGATTTGTTACCGCTGTTGTAAGAAATGGAAGACCCACCGTAGAAACCGTAGTTACAAAAGCCATTTTTCAAGTCTCTACGGTTGCTGCAACTGGTTTAGCAGGATTATATTTTGATTTTACAAGTGCACCGTCATCTTCTTATAGAGTTTGGTTTAAAGTCAATGGGAGCGGAACGGCGCCTCCCAGTGCGGGTTATACATTATTGGAAATTGATTTATTATCCACTTGGACGGCACAGGAAGTTGCAAGAGTCATTGCAGGCGCGCTTTCTGGCTCTAAAATTACGAATATTATCACTAAAGCAGGTAATATTGTGCCCGCAGGTTCTTACTGGAACTTAAATACACAGTCTCAATCATATTATGTTTATTATACGGTAGATAGTGTGGGAACTGACCCTGCTCCTCCCGGTAGGCTTCCTATTATGGTTGCAATACTATCTACTGATAGCGATATTCAGGTCGCTTCTAAAACGCTACTTGCGATTAATAGTAAATATTATGCTCTCCCAGATTTAAGGGGAATGTTTTTGAGAGGCGTGGACGGTGGTGCGGGTATTGATTTAAGTACTGCCGCAAGATGGTCATTTTATAACCAATTAATAAGTTCTGATCAAGGAAATTTAACAGGTAGTTTTCAGTTCGATGATATTGTTCAACATTATCATAATACTACACCTACTGTTAGTGGACTAAGTAGTGGAGGTACTATACCTGTCCCAACTGACATATTTCAGGGTTCAGTATTGACTATACTTTCATCTGGTGGACCTGAGTCTCGGCCTTTAAATGCTAATGTAAATTGGGTTATAAAATATTGAGGAATTAAATAATGTCAACACCTTTTGTTTTAGAAAAAGATATTAATGGAAATGTAACTTATCGTACACCTATAAGCGACATTATGATGAGAGTAGAGCTTGATCCTAATATTCCTCAAAGCGTAACGGTTCCTCCCAATTGTACTTCTGCTTTATTCTCATATTCTAGTGGAGGAGATGTTTGGGTTGATTATGAAAATACAGCAACCTTACCCAGCGGAACATTTGAAGAAACAACTTCTGAACTTACGCCACTTGGAAAATATGGGCTAGAACCTGGACAAACTATTTCTTGTATATGTGCGACAAATGCTTATGTTCACGTATCATTTTGGAAATAAAATATGAGTTATTCAGGAAAATTAAAAATATTAAAAGATAATACGTACGCAAAGTCTGTATATAAACAAACGCAAAATTCATCAAATACTCCTCCTCCTACACAGCCTACTTATTTATTGTTATCTGGGGGTGCGTATGTATTGCTGAGTACTGGCGGACGAGTAAGGCTTACTTAAGGTTTTATATGGCAATTGACAAACAAATACATGAACTTCCTCTTTCGACTTTAGAAGATACCGATCTTTTAATAATTCAGCGAGAAACTTCTCCAGGGGTATGGGCTGATTATTCTGTATTGGGAAGTAATTCATTAGGGGTTAACACTCAACTATTCTGGGTAACCCCCGATGGAAGCAACAGCACCGGTACCGGCAGTATATTGAATCCATGGGCGACTATTTCGTTTGCTATGAGTCAGATAACGGCTAGCGCAGGCAATCCTGCTTATATTTGTTTTTATGGAATTATTGGAGAATCTAGTTCGATAAGTTATAAGCCCAATGTTCATATTATTGGTATGGGAGAAGGAGCCGTTATTCAAAGCGCAGGCCCTATGATACTTGATAATAGTTGGGGAACCACTCCGGCATCTTCGGTATTTTTTCTGAACTTTTCTATTCAAGGCAGCGTCACCTTTGATTTTACACCTTTTACTTATCCGTATTTTAGTACGACAGTTTTCAACATGAATAATGTAAGGATTGCTGGAACTTTTACGGTAGCAGGCACTACAAACTTTGGCCCACTTGTATATTCTTTTTCTAGCAGATATGGGGTAGTCTATATAGATAATGCTGGATTATATTCTTTTGGAGGTGATTACTTTGCCTTTATAAACATGGGAATGCGTAACCCTGGAATATCGGGTGAAAATTCTTTTGGTGCCACTATTTTGGGCGCCATGATAAATACAATTGATTTTAATGTTCCGGCGGAGATTTCTTACACCCCTCTATTTTCGGTTAGAAATAGTCAGGTAGGTTCTGTAGGGGCTAATGCGAGCAATTGTGTGGTAAGGACTGATTTGGCAAGTCTCGTTGAGAATCCCATTTTAAGCAATGGCGCTTTTTATATATTGGAGCAGCCCTTGAGTACTATATGGAATAGTATTTCTACTCCTCCTATTATTTTAACAGCGACAAGTTATACTTTTGATTTTACTTCTAATTATTATATTTTAAATAACACAACAGCAGGAAGTTATACTTTACCACCCGCAGCCGGAAATAGCGGAAGAAAATTAACTATAAAATTGATAGGAACAGGGAACATGACTCTTTTACCGCAAGGGTCAGATACTATCGACCCAGGATTATCTTTTCCAATTTCAAATCCTGGGACGGGCACTTTAATTTCTCTTTCTTTATTTTCAGATGGGGTTTCAAATTGGTATACCGAGTAATTTTTTAGAATGAGGAAACTTTCATGACTTTTGGCTATTATCCGCCTGATTCTGTCCCTATTTCATCTCTCCAGTCTATTTCGCCTGGTGCAATTCTTGCAAATAACACAAATGTAAATGCCCCTCCTGCGGGGGTAACGGGGTTTTACCCTCCCTCTACAGTGACGGCGACAAGTACCTTAAGTTACACGGGTGCAAAAACGAATGTAATTGTGGGATCGTCGGCAACGGCTCCCACTTCTCAAACTCTTCCTACGCCAACCTCTAATAATATAGGAGCAGAAATAATTATTACTAATCAAAGTTCTTTTCCAATTACCATAAATGCTCCTTCAGGTTGCACAATAGACGGTCAAACCTTCATTTCTTTGACTTCTGCTTCATCTGGAAGTTATCCCTCTGTGACTTTAGTAACAGATTCTACTACCAGTTTTATTATTTCATGAAAAGGGAAAAGAATGGCTAATTTCCCCACTTATGACCAATTATCAAAAATACCTCTTACCATATCGGGTACCCAAATTTTAACCTATCAGTCTCAGACGGTGCTGGTTAATAATCCAGCAAATACGGCAGCCAACATTACACTTCCTCCTTTAATCGATGGCCCTCCTGGTTTTAACTTAAGGATAATAAAGATAGCATCAAACTCTCTTAATAATGTAAATATTACCGCCTATCCTGGAGATTCAATTGAGGTGGGTGGGACTTTTATTATATTAACGCCGTATACGTATTATCATTTTATTCATATCGGTAATGTTTGGTTATATGCCGGTACGGCGGGATAATTTTATCAATTTCTTAAGGAATTATATATGGCATTCAATATAGATAATTTTTATTCAAATTCTACTTTGACGATGGTATCATTCGGGATCCCTGGCACTTTTGGATATTCAACACCTGATACGGTGGATGAAGTTTTAACACCTGGTTATTTTCCACCGGCAGATTTTTACGAATTTGCAATAACGGGAGATTTGATTTTGGTTTCCGCGGCGGATGGTTCTGTTGCTGGTTTTTTTGATAGCAATTATAATCTAATTGATGTTTCTCGATATAATAGAAGTACAAATGTTATAACATTAATGGGCGCTTCATATAACCTTGTAGCTCCCGCCTGTTATATTTTAAATAATTCTTCTTCTGCTATTTATACATTACCTGATGCTACACAGGCCAAAGGGAAAGAGATAATCTTGAAGAAAATATCAGGATTATTGGAAATCGTGACGATAAATCCTCAATCTGGTCAGACCATAGATGGGGCATCTTCCTACAGCATGGTAACGCAATATTCGTATGTCAAGTTTATTTCTGACGGTTCAAATTGGTATATAATCTAATGTCTGATATTCTTGAATTATCAAAGCGAGTCGATAATAATAATAATGAAATATTATCATTAAGGACTAGGGCGCATAGGACTGAAAATACGCAAGCAGGAATGATTTCGATTCTAGATAAACTTGATAATAATTTAAAAACTATTTATGAAAACCAAGAATGTATCTCCCTTAAAATGATAGAATCATTTAAAGATATTACGATGAGAATTTCTGAAGCTGAAAAAATCACAAATCAGATAAAACTTGTGACAGCTCATTGGAAGTCATTGCTTATCATAGCCATTTTTTTTGCGGGTCTAGGATTTGCTTTTGATAATGGTATAAAAGATTTATTACGTGCCACTTTGCCAGATAAAGCAATAAAAGTGGGTGATATTATTAAAAGTTACTAAATTTAGGGGATAAATTTGTTTAAATATAGCGAAAGATCTCTCAAGGTACGCAGTGAACTTCATCCACAGTTACAAAAGATTTTTGACTTTGTGCTCCCCATATTTGATCATACTCTTGTGTGTGGTTATCGTCCTCAGGAAGAACAGGATAAAGCTTTTGAAAATGGATTCAGTAAAGTAAAATTTCCTTACGGAAAGCATAATCGCTATCCGTCGATTGCTGTGGATGCCTATCCTTATCCCTTAAAAGACCTTCACGCCAAAAGTGCCAGAGAACAGGAGCTTTATCAAACCTGCGCGAAAAACCCCGTCATTCATGACGGGGATGTAAGCGCACGGCGCAGCCGCTCATATAGTGTCTTTTGTATCTAGTATCGTTGT
>Ga0307474_10000581_pt1 | contig 26389 bp, 24 predicted proteins | sample atmos_gasesECM1C_2_FD_203312 | JGI IMG/M metagenome (GOLD analysis project Ga0307474, IMG submission 203312) | Hardwood forest soil microbial communities from Morgan-Monroe State Forest, Indiana, United States - atmos_gasesECM1C_05 | ecosystem: Environmental > Terrestrial > Soil > Temperate... | reverse complement strand
AGCTCATCCGGATCCCGTTTTCTTTGTTCATGCGCCCCCTCGTTCTTGTCCAGCTCTTGCCGTGCACCGCTCGGGTGGGTTTACGACGCGCCGGCAAACATGGACTTAAGTTTCGATACTAAATTTCCGGCACGCTGCGGCGCCGCCCGCCGCGCTTTCGCGCCGTACAACACGAGACCGACAACCGTTGCATATTCGGGCTGGGCCACCTGCTCAGGCATATCGGCGAGTCCCTTGGGCTCAGCGATACGCATGGGCAAGTGGAAATACTGTTCCGCAAGATCGATCAGGCCGTTTAACTTGGCCCCGCCACCCACGAGCACGAACCCCGCGGGAATCTGCCGGTCGAGCCCGGCTCGTTGCAAGTCATCGCGAATCAGGGCGAGCAATTCCTGCGAGCGGGGTTCGATGATGTCGGTGAGTTGGCGCGCAAAAATCGTGCGTGGGGGGCGGTCGCCGACTCCGGCGATTTGGATGGGATGATCCCCGACGAGCAATGACAAGGCTGCGCAGCCGTGCTGGCGCTTGATTCTTTCTGCTTCGGGAATGGGCGTGCGCAAACCGACCGCAAGATCGTTGGTGAAATGGTCGCCGCCAACCGGCACAGCGCTGGTGTGGCGCACGACACCGCCCCCAAACACGATGACCTCGGTGGTGCCGCCGCCGATGTCGAGCAGGCAGCAGCCGAGATCGCGCTCATCTTGCGTAAGGCAAGCTTCGGCGGAAGCGAGCGGCTCCAGCACGGTATCGCTGATCAAAATTCCGGCGCGATTCGCAGCGGTGACGAGATTTTGCGTCGCGGCGATTGAAGAGGTGACCAGGTGAACGTTAGCTTCGAGACGCTGGCCAATCATGCCGATGGGGTCGCGAATGCCGTCTTGCGCGTCGACCAGAAACTCGTGCGGCAGGACGTGCAGAACCTCGCGGTCCGGCGGCAGAGTGATGTTGCGCGCTGCATCGATTGCGCGGCGCACATCTTCGCGCTCGATATCGCGCGGGCGGTGGCCAATGCTCACGCCGCCGCGGCTGTTCACGCCGCGCACGTGCCCTCCGGCCACACCGATTACGGCGGCTTCCACCGGAACGTTGGCAACGCCCTCGGCTTCCTCTACGGCGCGGCGAATGGAGCTGACCGTGGAATCGAGGTTGACGATCAAGCCTTTGCGCAACCCCTTCGACTCCGCGGCGCCCAAAGCAAGAAACCGCACCTGCTCGTCATCGATTTCCGCGATGAGCACGGAGGTCTTGACGCTGCCGATGTCCAGGCCTACCAGATATTTGTCTTTCTTCGCCAAGCCTGCTCCTGGTTTGCTATCTCGTTTTCGCCGCGGAAGCGCTGGTGGTATCCGGGTTCAGCACCACCTGCTTCGCATACTGCAAATCGATGGAGTGGACGCGGCCATTGCTGGCCTGCCACTGCGCAAAATTTTCGACGACCATGCGATATTTTCCGGTGAAGTCAGACGCGCCGAAATGGATGGTGAGCGCCTGGGTATCGCTGGCGTTGGCGATGCCGGTCATTACGGCGCGCAAGTCCTTGGGATTGGCGAGATCGATTTCGCTGACGCGGTCGGAAGAGCCGGAACGCACCAAGTCGATGTCCTTCATGAATTCCTGGTAGGTTTGCATGCGCTTACCGCGTTCTTCGCGCGGCATCGCCTCCGAGAGGCCGGTGACAATCGCAAATTGCAATTCCTCACCGCGCGGGCGATCGAGGATCACGCCATGCGCGTCGACCAGAGCGAGGTCCGCACCATTGCGGAGAAATGCGATCGGCGTGCGCTCCGTCAAATCCACACGGATGCGATTGGGAAGAATGCGTTGTACGGTGGCGGATTCGATCCAGGAAATCTCTTCAAGAGCGCTGCGCCGCGCATCCAGCGGAACCCGCAGGACACTGCGGCCGCGATCGCGCACAAACTGCTGCAGCACCGCTTCGCGACTGACAATGTGGTTGCCGTTGACCTCAATCTGCTCCGGCTTGACCAGCAGCATCGGCTGCGCGTAAAGCAAAAAGCGGCCCGCGGACCAGGCAGCGGAAAATCCAGCGATTCCCACTACGCCAATGAACAAGACTCGACGATAGAAGGGCCAACTCCGTCCGCTAAATTTCTTGCGGCGGATTTCGACCGGCTTCTGACGGCGCAAATAGCGTGGCTCTTCGTCGCCGAGCAACTCCGGACGGTAGGACTCAGCGTCCGCCGCCGCGGAGCCGCGCGATATGGTTTTCACGCCCAAATCACAACCTCGTGCTCCAGCTCGACATGGAATGCCGAATGAACTCGCTCGCGAACATCAGCGATCAGCCCCAGCATGTCTTGCGCGCTGGCCTTGCCGGCGTTCACAAAGAAATTGGCGTGCCGGTCGCTGACGCGCGCGTCCCCACGGCTTAGGCCTTTCAGGCCCAGCTCATCGATCATGCGTCCCGCGGACACCCCTGGCGGATTTTTGAAGATGCAGCCGGCGCTTTTCTGGCCGAGCGGCTGGCTCGAACGCCGTTTTTCGTTGCAGATACGAATCCCTTGAAGAATTTCTTTGAACGATTTGGAGGGAAGTTCCAGCTTCACCGCGAGCATCATATCATCAGGTGCAAACGAAGTGTGACGGTATTCAAAGGAAATTTGTTCGCCCCTGAGGATTTCTATCGTGCGGGTGGAGGCTCGGTACAGCTTCACCTCCCGGACGTAGGAACCGATTTGCATCCCATAGGCGCCGGCGTTCATGCGCAACGCGCCCCCCACCGTTCCGGGGACTCCGATCAGGCCTTCCATGCCGCCGAGGTCGTGCTTAGCGCAGTAAGTAACCGTGCGGCCGAGGTCGGCGGCTGCGTCGACCTGGGCGAAATTCCCTTCCAGCATTACGTCTGGGCTTGGAGACACTAGCTGCAACACCACCCAGGGGAGTTCTCCATCGCCAACCAGCAGGTTGGAGCCGCCGCCGATAAAGCGGTGCGGGACGCCGTGCGCATCGAGCAGGCTCAGCAAACTTGGGATCGATTCGTGCTTCCGGATGCGCAGGATGTCGGTGGTGCCACCAATACCCAGCGAAGTGAGTTCCGCCAGAGACGAAGCGGGGTGAAGCTCCACCTCGAGGGCAGGCAGAGCAGCAATGACTTGTGGATCTTCAATGCGCATGGGGAGTGGGGTGCTCGGTTCCCAGCAAGACCATCAGCTCGTTGCTGGCGCGGCTTACGTTTCCCGCGCCAATGGTCAAGATGGCGTCGAGCGGGCGAGCTTCGCGCAGTAGGAACTCGATACTTTCCTGCATGGAACGGAAGTAAAAGACGTTCTTGTGGCCAGCTTCGCGGATGGCGTTGGCCAGGGCTTCGCTGGTTACGCCGGCGATAGGCGATTCACTGGCAGAGTAGATGTCGGTGAGCACGAGAATGTCGGCTTGGTTGAAGGCGCGGGAGAATTCGTCCCACAGATGCTGCGTGCGGGTGAAACGGTGCGGCTGGAACAGCACCAACAGGCGATTGAATTTACAGATGCGCGCAGCTTCCAGGGTGGCGCGGATTTCGGCGGGGTGATGCCCGTAGTCATCGATGACAGTAATGTCGTTGACCGAGCCCTTGATGTCGAAGCGCCGACCGACGCCGGCAAATTTGCCGAGGCCTTCGCGAATTAGTTCCGCAGGAACGCTGAGATAGAGCGCGACCGCGGCGGCAGCGGCGGCGTTGCGAACGTTGTGAATGCCCGGTGGATGAAAGAGCTGAAAGATGCCAAGGTCGTCGCCTTTGTAAGTCAGGCGGAATTCGCTGCCCAGCCCTTCGAGCTTTATGTCGCTGATGATGAGGTCGGCCTGGCTGGAAGTGCCGTAGGTGATGATAGGGCGCTTCACGCCGGGAATAATGGCTTGCACGTTGGGCTCGTCGAGACAGAGAATCGCGGCGCCGTAAAATGGCACACGGTTAACGAATTGAACGAAGGCATCCTGAATGTCTTCGAGTGAGGAGTATTGATCGAGATGTTCGCGATCGATCGTAGTTACAACGGCCACCACGGGCGCTAACAGCAAGAAACTACGGTCGCTTTCGTCGGCTTCGACAACGAAGAATTCACCTTTGCCGAGCCGAGCGGTCGTGCCAGCTTGGTTGACCCGCCCGCCGATCACAAAGGTGGGATCGAGGTGCGCCGCTGCTAAAACGGAGGCAACGATCGAAGTCGTTGTCGTTTTTCCGTGCGCGCCGGCCACCGCAACGCCGTATTTCAGGCGCATCAGCTCCGCGAGCATTTCCGCGCGCGGGATGACCGGGATCTTTTTCCTATGCGCTTCGATAACTTCGGGATTGTCGGGCTTGATGGCCGAGGAGGTAACCACCACGTGCGCGCCCTCCACGTTCGCGGCTTTGTGCCCTTCGTGAATCGTGGCTCCGAGATTTTGCAGGCGTTCGGTGATATTGGATGGCTTGGTGTCCGAGCCGGAAACCGAATAGCCGAGCGTGAGCAGCACTTCGGCAATGCCGCTCATGCCGATGCCGCCGATGCCCACCAAATGAATGCGCTGAAAATTGCGAAACGAAACCATCATCGCGTTTTAGCCTCGGAACTGGACCCTCGGGCAACCTCCTCAATAATGTTGACGATGTCGCGTGCGGCGTTCGGCCGCGCCAGGCTTCGCGCGGCACACGACTGGCGTTCGATTTCTCCGGGCTGGTCGAGGAGAGAGAAAATTTCGCTGCTTAGGCGCTCTGGCGTGAGCTCCGGCTCGGGAATCACGCGGCCGGCGCCGGCGCGCGCCATCTCCTGGGCGTTGCGCAATTGGTGGCTGTCGGTGGCGTGCCCGAAGGGGATGAAGATGGCGGCGCGTCCGGAAGCGGCAAGTTCCGCCGCCGTAATGGCCCCGGCCCGGCAAACGATGATGTCCGCCCAGGCGAAGCGCTCCGCCATGTTGTTGAGAAAGGGCACGACCTCCGCAGGAAATTCGCGCCGCGCGTAGGCGGTGCGCACCGCATTATAATCGCGTTCGCCGGTCTGATGCACGATGAGCAGGTCGCTTTTTCGCGCGGCGAGGCGGTCCATGGCATCTACGACCGCACGATTGATGACCAGCGCCCCCTGGCTGCCCCCGGTAATGAGCAGGCGAAATGGTTTTTGCGGGGCTCGCGGCTGAATAGAGAAAAATTCGGTGCGCACCGGGCAGCCAGTAACTACCGCTTTCTCTCCCCACGCACGGGCAGAAACGTCGTAACCGGTGGCGATGCGCCGGGAAATTCTTGCGAGCACGCGATTGGTGAACCCGGGCTCGGCGTTGGGCTCGAAAATCACGTTGGGCGCGCCGCGCAGCCAGGTGGCCAGCATCATCGGGCCTGCCGCGTAGCCGCCCACTCCAAAAGCCGCGACGGGCTTGTGCTTGCGCAAGACTGCGAGCGCGTCGGTGAGGCCTGAACCGAGCATGGCGAGGTTCTTCACCAGCGTCATGCCGCCTTTGCCTTTTAGACCCGCGATGCGCAATGTCTCCAGCGGCAGTCCGGCCTGCGGCACTAACTTCATCTCGATTCCGCGTTGCGTTCCGACTAGCACGACTTCTCTTTCTGTTCCTCGCGATAGCCATTCCTTGGCGATTGCAATCGCCGGAAAGACATGTCCGCCTGTGCCGCCGCCGGCGATCAAGAGCTTCATGGCCGGGGCTTCCGCCAAGTAGGGACGCAGCATCCAGCGCCCCTACCAGCAAGATCGATCACCATGCGGGTTCCTTTGCCTGCTGCGAGATGTTCAGGAGCACGCCGGTAGCCAGCAGCATCACCAGCAGACTCGAGCCGCCGTAGCTCACGAACGGGAGCGGAATTCCTTTCGTCGGCACCATGCCAAGAACAACGGCAAAATTAATCATGGCCTGGCACAACACCATTGCGGTGATCCCCAACGCGAGCAGGCGTCCAAATCCATCGGGTGCCGCAAATGCCGCGCGCAGCCCGCGCCATCCGTAAACCGCAAAGAGCGCGATCACGGCCAGTGCGCCGAGGAATCCCAGTTCCTCGCAAATCACCGCGTAAATGAAATCGGTGTGCGCTTCGGGAAGATAAAAAAGCTTTTGCTTGCTCTCCATCAGGCCGACGCCCGTAAACCCGCCGGAGCCTACGGCGATAAGCGATTGCAGCAATTGGAATCCCGCGCCTTGCGGATCGGACCCGGGATCGAGGAAGGCCATGAGCCTGGCTTGCCGGTAGGAAACGTGCGTAATCAGGAGGTAGAGGATAGGCAATGCGGCTGCGGCGCCGGTAACGAGCCACTTCCAGGAAAGTCCCGCGACAAAAAGAATAGCCGCGGCGATAAGCACGATGTCGACCGAAGTCCCCAGGTCGGGCTCCAAGAGAATAAGCACGACGCAGACGAGAATAGGTCCCGCGGCTGGGAGAATGGTGTGGAGAAGATCTTCTTTGCGAAATTCCATTGATGAGGCACTGCGGCGTTTCAAGTCAAGGAACCAGGCGAGGTAGAGGACTACCGCGAGTTTTGCCAGCTCGGAAGGTTGAATACCTACGGGGCCGACACGGATCCAGCGGTGCGTGGCGTGCGATTTGTCCAGGAAAAAAGCGCCGACCAGCATCAGCAGAACGAGAAAGATGGTGGGATACACCACCGCCGGTTCGCGCAGACGGCGATAGTCCGTCCGCATCAAGGCGAACATACCTAGCAGGCCAAGAAGAAGCCAGGCCGCCTGCCGCAGCAGAAAAATGTACGACCGCCCGTACTGCTGGTCCGCCGTGACCGCGGACGCGCTATAAATCATGACTGCGCCGAGCAAACACAGCGCCAGCGTCACTCCAAACAGCCAGCGATCATTTTCCAGACGCTTTGGCATGTGTGCTCACCTCCTGGCCGAAGTTGCGCCGCGATTCGTGTTGGGCAACTGATCGGCGCGATGCTCCAATTCGTGTACCAGCGCTTTGAAGACTTGCCCGCGATGCTCGTAATTCTGAAATTGATCGAAGCTCGCGCAGGCCGGAGCGAGTAGCACAACATCTCCGGCGTGCGCCTCTTGAGAAGCGATCTCAACCGCATGGTCAAGGGTCCCGGCGCGCTCGATTGCCACGGCGCCATCAATTTGGCTGGCGATTTTGTCGGCCGCCGCGCCAATCAGGAGCGCCAGAACCGCCCGTTCGCGCAACGGCGCCTGTAATGGCGTGTAGTCGCTGCCCTTGTCCTTGCCGCCGAGAATCACTAGGATTCGGCCAGGAAAGGCGTCCAGGGCTTTCAGCGTCGCATCCACATTGGTGGCCTTGGAGTCGTTGTAGTAGCGCACGCCGTTGATCTCGGCGACGAATTCGAGGCGATGCTCGACCCCCGCAAACGAGAGCACCCCTTCTCTTACCGCTTTGCTGCCCGCGCCGGCGATCCGCGTGGCAACAACGGCCGCGAGAACGTTTTCGAGGTTGTGCGCGCCGGGAAGCGGCAACTCTTCGCGCTTCAGCACCGCCTCTTCTTTGCCATCATCGCGAAACACAATTTCGCTGCCGCGCAAAAACGCGCCCTGCGCCACGCGCTGCCTGCGGCTGAACCAATAAAGGCGCGGCCGCGCCGGCGCCAACGGGGTTGTCGCGACGTCATCGGCGTTCAGAATCGCGAAGTCCTCCTCAGTTTGGTTGGCGAAAATGCGCGCCTTCGCGGACGTGTAGGAGTCCATGCTGCCGTGACGATCCAAATGATCCGGGGTGAGATTGAGGAACACACTGATGTCCGTGCGGAAACTCTGAATAAGTTCCAGTTGAAAGCTGCTCAGCTCCACAACCGTGACTGTGTCGTGGGTCATACGGTCGACACAGGAAATCAGCGGAGTGCCGATGTTGCCGGCAAGAATGGTCGGAAACGATGCGGTCCGCAGAATGTGCTCGATCAGCGAAGTCGTGGTGGTCTTGCCATTCGATCCGGTTACGCCGATCAGCTTGCCCTGCCGAAAGCGGTAAGCGAGTTCGATCTCGCTCCAGATGGGCACACCTTTGGCGCGCGCGGCTTGCAACAAAGGCGCATCCGCAGGCACGCCGGGGCTGGGGACGATGAGATCCTGACGCAAAAATGTCTGCTCCTGGTGGCCGCCGAGTTCCAGGGTCACATTCGCGGCGCGCAAATTGGCGGCGATCTCTTGGCCAATCTCAGCTTCGCTGCGCGAATCGGTTGCGGTGACCACGGCAGTGCGGCCGGCGCAGAATAGTGCGGTGGCGATTCCGGTGCGCGCCACTCCGACAACCAGCACGCGTTTATTTTTCAGATCTACCGGGCTCGGCATGCTTACCTCAATTTCAAAGTCGTCAGCGCAAACAATGCGAACACCAGCGCCGCTATCCAAAAGCGCACGATCACTTTCGATTCGCTCCAACCCAACAATTCAAAGTGATGATGGACAGGCGCCATGCGGAAGATGCGCTTGCCGCGCAATTTGAACGAGCCAACTTGCAGAATCACGGACAGCGCTTCGATCACGAAAATTCCGCCGACGAAAAAGAGCAGGATTTCCTGCTTGATGATCACCGCTATGGTGCCCAGCGTCCCGCCCAGCGACAGCGAGCCGACATCGCCCATAAATATCTCGGCGGGATGCGCGTTGTACCAGAGAAAGCCTAACGACGCGCCGACCAGCGCTCCACAAAATACGGTCAGTTCGCCGACGCCGGGGATGTACTGAATTTCGAGATAAGTGGCCCAACGAAAATTGCTGCTTACGTAGGTGAGCACGGTCAACGCCCCGGCCGCGATTACCGTGCAGCCGATGGCCAGGCCATCCAGGCCGTCGGTGAGGTTCACGGCGTTCGAGGAGCCCACGATGACGACGGCGGTAGCGAATAAAAACGGCAGGAACGCGAGCGGCCACAGATGTCCACCAAAATTAGATTTGCTCAGCAAGGAGTGAATCACTAAATCCGGCCGGAAGCGTTTGAGAAATGGAAAAACAAATTGCGTCGAATAGGCGCTGCTGGTCGCCAGGATCAGGAGAGCAATCGCAACGATCACGCTGGCCAAGACCTGGAAATAAATCTTCCTTTTTGCGGTCAGTCCGAGATTGCGTTTCTGCGAAACCTTTGCGTAGTCATCGATAAATCCGATGGCGGCAAAAGCCAATAGAGAGAAAATCGTCAGCAGCACGAATTTGTTGGTCAGATCAGCCCATAGAATCGTCGGCACCAGGGTCGATAACACGATCAGCACGCCGCCCATCGTCGGGGTGCCGGCCTTTTTCTGGTGGTTCTGCGGACCTTCCTCGCGAATGTATTGCCCAATCTGCATTTCACGCAACTTGCGAATCAGCCACGGCCCGAACACCAGCGCCAGGAACATCGCGGTGAGGCTGGCATAAACGGTGCGCACCGTGATGTACCGAAATACATTGAACGGGCTGAAATATTTCTGCAGGACGTGATAGAGAAGGTAGTAGAGCATCTAGTGCGGCACCTTCTCCGTTCCGGCAAGTTCAGGCGCGTGGACGCCGAGCAAGCTTTCTACTATGCGTTCCATCTTTACGCCGCGCGATCCTTTCACAAGCAACAAATCTCCGGGCGTCACAAAGCCAGCGAGGAACTTCGCCGCCTCTTCGGACGACCCAAAAAACCTGGTGTGCGAGCGCGGCAGGCCCGCTGCTACGGCGCCTTCCACTATCTGGGCGGCATCGCCTTCGACGCCCACGACCCAATCAATCTTTCCGGTTTCCGCGGCGAACTTGCCCGCCTCGCGATGAAGCTCTGGCGAGGTCGCGCCCAATTCGCGCATTTCCCCAGCCGCTAAAATCCTTCGACGGAAATTCGGAGTCGCCGCCAAAACCGTGATCATCGCGTGCAGGGCAGCAGGACTCGAGTTGTAGCTGTCGTTGATCAGCGCCGCTCCATTGGAAAAACGAAGCAATTCGCCGCGCATCGCCGGCGCATGCAACGTGCGGAAGACAGTCTGCGCTTCCTCCGCACCAATGTTCCACACGCTGGCCGCCGCCAATGCGGCAAGCGCATTGGAAATGACATGACGGCCCGGAAGTGCGAACTCCAGGCGAGTGCGCTTTCCGTCGCCCCGCACAATAAACGATGAACCCAGAGCCCCGCGATCCTCGATCGATTCAGCTCGATAATCAGCCGGCTTCTCGATGCCATACGTCAACACGCGCCCGGGCGCATGGCCAGCAAACGCCGCGACCAGCGGGTCGTCCGCATTCAACACCGCAACCGAATCGCGCCCGTTCAGCCCTTCAATCAACTCGCGCTTAGCCAGCGCAATTTCCTCGACGGACGCAAAGAATTCCAGGTGCGCGGGCGCGACGCGCGTGATCACGCCGACGTCCGGCTTGGCAATCGCGGCCAGTTCCTGCAACTCATAGCGCCGCGACATGCCCATCTCCAGCACCGCGGCATCGTGTTCTTCTTCAAGGCGAAACAATGTCAGCGGCAACCCGTACGCGTTGTTGAAATTGCCTTCCGATTTCAAGACCCGTAACTTCGCGCCCAGCAGCGCCGCCAGGATCTCTTTTGTGGTGGTCTTGCCCACGCTGCCTGTGATGCCGGCAATTTTTTTACCCCAGGAATCGCGCATAGCCCGCGCGAGCTGGTGTAACGCCAGAAGCGTGTCGTCGACGACGAGGCAGAATCCGCGTACGGTGTCCGGGAAATGCCGCGCACGCGAAGACGCGACCACAGCAGCGAGCGCTCCGCGACCCAGGGCCGCCGCCACATGATCGTGTCCGTCGTGACGCGGTCCGTGGATGGCGAAGAACAGTTCTCCATCACATAGCGTGCGAGAATCAATCGAGTAGCCGGCCACCCGGGCCAGGGCATCGAGTTTCGCCCCAATGTCGGCCAACATCGGCTCAGAAATCTGTAGAAGCGTCCACCGCATAAATCCCTCAGAGAGTTGGCGTTACGAAGATACCGCGCGCGTCGGTTTGTTTTCACCGTTTTGAGGGCTCCCTCCTTAGTAAGGGTAAATACGGCCCGAAGCGCCCCGGTGCAGCTATCTAGAAAGCGCGCTACGTGCCAAAACCTGGGCCGCTCTCCAGCCCATCGAATCCCCGATCGCGCAGGGCCTTTCGCGCCACTTCGCGATCGTCAAATTCCAGTGTGCGGTCCCCGAGAATCTGATAATTCTCGTGGCCTTTACCGGCCAGCAGCAGGATGTCTCCGGCGCGCGCCTCGTCAATTGCTAAACCGATGGCTTTTTCGCGGTCCGGCTCAATGATGTATTTGCCGTTCGTTTTTTGCAGGCCCACCACAATGTCGCTGATAATCTTCAACGGGTCTTCACTTTTGGGATTGTCGCTGGACAATATCGTGAGGTCGCTCAGCCTGCCCGCGACCTCGCCCATCACCGGACGTTTCGTGCGGTCCTTTTCTCCGCCGCACCCAAACAGCGTAAGGATGCGGCCTTTGGGATTCAGCTCGCGTGCCGTGCGAATCAGATTTTCCAGTGCGTCGTCGGTGTGCGCGTAGTCCACCACCACTAAAAACGGCTGGCCCATCGCAATCGGCTGAAACCGGCCGGAGACGCTCTTAAGATTGCGAACACCGCTGGCAATCACCTCGTTCGACAAGCCGAGGGCCTGTGCAGCCCCAATCGCCGCAAGAATGTTGTACACGTTGATGCGTCCGACCAACGGCGACTCGATTTCGATTTTGCCGTTCGGGGTCTGCGCGGCGAACGCCAAACCGGAAAACGTCAGCTGAAATTTCTTCGTGGTGAGTTGCGCGCCAGGCTGCAGCCCGTAGCTGACGGCATTTTTCGCCAAGCCTGCCAAGCGGCTCCCGTATTCATCATCCGTATTAATCACCGCCGAGTCCGGCGCGCCTGCTCCAGTGCCTTCAAATAGCCGCAGCTTGGCCGCGAAATAGTCCTCGAACGTCTTGTGATAGTCCATGTGCTCGCGGGTCAGATTGGTGAACACTGCCGCTGCAAACTGGCAACCCCACAATCGATCCATAGCGAGCGAATGCGAGCTGGCCTCCAACACCGCGAATCGCCCGCCAGCGTCTCGAATCTCCGCAAGAAATCCCTGTAAGTCCACCGATTCCGGAGTCGTGTTCGGCGCGGGGTAGTCGCCAAGGGGTGTGTGGTAAGCAATCGTTCCAAATAGTCCCGTTTTTGCGCCCGATGCTTTGATGATCGCGTCGATCAGCGATGTGGTGGTGGTCTTGCCGTTCGTGCCGGTAACGGCCACCAGCTGCAGCGCCTTCGCCGGATGGCCAAAGAAATTTGCCGCCGCGATTGCCAGCGCTTTCCGCGCCTCGCGAACACGAATCCACGCTACGCTCGGCGGCATCGCCGCGGGAGCCGCATCTTCGCTCGCAATGGCCACGGCTCCGCGCGACACCGCATCGCGAAGGAACGCGTTCCCATCCGCTTTCGCGCCATGCAACGCAAAGAACAGCGCCCGCGGCTGAACCTTGCGAGAATCGCAAGCCACCTGGCGAATTTCCTGCTCTCCCACACCCGCCGGCACGCTGGTGTCAACGCCCTCAAATAAAGCGCTTAGCTTGCCGACGTGATTGGACGCGCGAACCGGCATTCGATGACCCTGTTCATCGTGGCTCCCCTTCTCAGTCGAGTCACGTTGTTTTTCTTCCGGATGTGTCAATCCAACGCTCATCCTAATGTCTGGGCCTGCCATGCGCTCGCGCCGCCTTCACGGCTTTTACCGGCGGCGTTCCGAACTGCACCGTAACTTTGGCCCCTCGCCGCACCAGCGCACCCGCCTCAGGAATCTGTTGCGTAGCAAGATTGCTGCCAACCAGCAGCGGCTCGAGTCCGAGGCGCAAACACATCTCTGTCACTTCACGCATGGTCTTCCCGGAGAAATCCGGCACGGCGATGTCGCCGCCTTCGTCCGTAGCCATGGCCACTTCTGGAGCGTGCGGCGCGTGTTGATTGGGCACTAGCTCGTTTGACGCCGCGGGCAACTCATCAGGCTGCCCGGAGAAATCCGTCGCAGCAAAATCTTCCAGCGTCGCGCTCTCGCTGGCCATCTGCCGCTTGTAGGCCGCTTGAATCAGCCGCGGGTTCAGCGGCACGTCACGTGGCACATCCAAATAAGAGAGCACTTGTTCGGCGATGCGCTTGAACACCGGGGCAGCGACCTGGCCGCCCTCGTGCAAGCCCACCGGGGAGTCTAGCGAAACCAAGATGCTCACCGCGGGATTGCTAATCGGCGCGAATCCGGTGAATGACGCGATCAGTTGGGTCGGCGAGTAGCGGCCGGTCGCAGGATCGATCTTTTGCGCGGAACCGGTTTTGCCCGCCGCGGTCCAGCCGTCCAATCGGGCCAGCGTGCCTGTGCCGTTGAGCACCACGCCTTCCATCAGCCGGCGCAGCGTCGCCGCCGTTTCGGGGCGAATTACTTGCCGCGCTTCTCCCGCGCTGTATATCGTGTCCGGTCCAACAACTCGCTCGCCTCGTTTGATCGCTTGCACAACGTGCGGCCTGGTTAGCACGCCGCCATTTGCGATGGCCGAAACCGCGGTGACCAACTGAATCGGTGTGACGCCAATCTCTTGCCCCATCGAAACCGAGCCAATCGAAATCGCGCTCCAATTTTCCAGCCGGTGCAGCAGTCCCTTGCCTTCGCCGGGCAAATCGATGCCGGTGGGCGAGCCAAACCCAAACGCCCGAATGTAATCGTAGAAGCGCGGCGCGCCCAGCCGGACGGCGATTTTGATCGCGCCGACGTCGCTGGACTTGGCCAGGATCTCTGAAACACTCAGCAAGCCAAACGGTTTATGATCGCGAATCCGGTGCCCGGCAATATAAATGGCCCCGTTCTCGCAATCGAAAACCTCGTCCGGCCGCGTCACCTCCTGGTCGAACGCCGCCGCCAGCGTGATCAGCTTAAAGGTCGATCCCGGCTCATATAGGGCCGCAACCGCGCGATTCATTCGCGATTCCGCCGGCGCCTCGCTCGCTGCATTGGGATTGAAGCGCGGCCAGTTGGACATGGCCAGAATTTCGCCGGTACTCGGGTTCATCACAATCACGCTGCCGGCCAACGCATGCGTCTTCTCGATGGCCGCCAGCAGTTCGCGCTGCGCGATGTACTGAATCTTTTCGTCCAGCGTCAACACGACGTTCGCGCCGCGCTCCCGCTGCGCCTCGCCGCCGTCGAACCAGCGCTGCCGCGCGTCGGCCATCACCACGATTTTTTCGCTCTTGCTGCGAATCTGGCTGTCCAGCTGATACTCGATCCCGGCCAAACCTTTTTCATCCGGGTCAACAAATCCCAAAACATGCGCCGCCAGGTCGCGCTTCGGATAAAACCTCTGATTTTCGTCCTGAAAATAGACTCCCTTGAGATTCAGCGCCTCAATCGCTTCCACTTTTTCGGGCGGCAGCTTGCGCGAAATCCACACAAACGATCGCGAAGACGCCATGCGCGCCTCCAGCACGTCCTGGGGCACGCCCAACACGCCGGAGAGCAGTCGCGCCGCCAGCGATTCGTCGGCAATCTCCGCGGGCACGGCAAACGCCGACTTCACCGGGACGCTCATCGCCAGCGCATGCATATTCCTGTCGTAAATGATTCCCCGCTTGGGAGTGATTTCAATGGTGCGCTGCTGTTGGCGCTGCGCGCGCGCCAGGTATTCGCCATGCGCAAATAGTTGCAGGTAGGAAAGCCGACCGAAGATCGCCGTAGCCCACAGCAGAGCCACGCCAGCTACCATTAGCAAACGGACGTGGACTCGATTTTGTCGCATGAGGATTTAGATCGGCAAGCGCTCCGGTTGAAAATCACTGCGAGTCGCCAAAATCCGAAGCGGCGGAGAAGGCCCGCGAATTATTGCGCTCGAGTTCCGCGCACGTAGCGGACGCTGGCCACTTCCGCGCCCGCCGGAGCGTCAAACTCCTGCACCTGGGTCGGCAGCGGCTCGGTCAAACCCAACTGCCGCCGCGCAATCACATCAATGCGGCGCGGGTCGCGCAGTCCCTCGATCTCCAGCCGCAATTCCGAATTAAGCGCCGATATTTTCGTCTGCCGCGCTTTCAAATCCTCAAGTTGAAAGCTCAAATCGATGCACCGAAAGTGCTGGTAGACGTAGAACATAAGAAACACGGCAATCACGCCGCCCCAGCACGCCGTGCGATAGAACCCCTGCATGCGCACCGGCTCCGCATGCCTCACCAGCCGTGAATTATCGATGCGCTTCACGGTGTGAAATTCCGTGTGGGCCGCTTTTTTCCTTCTCCGCGTCATACTCAGACTCTTTCTGCGCACCGCAATTTCGCACTTCGCGAACGTGGGTTCGCCGAGATTTCCCTTTCGCTCGGCTGGATCACATGTCTGGTCAGCACCTTGAGCATGCCCGCGCGCTGGCCCTGCTGAAATGCTTGCTTGACCTGGCGGTCTTCGCCCGAGTGGTACGTCATCACCACCCATCTTCCGCCGGAATTTAAAGTAGCTGGGGTCCGAGAAAGAAACTGCCCGAGTTCCTCCATCTCTCGATTCACCGCTATCCGCAGCGCCAGAAACGTTTTTGTTGCGGGATGCAGTCTCTGCCTTCCCCATTGCTTTCGGGCCCCAGCCACAACCGTTGCCAAGTGAGCGGTGTCGCGTATCGGCCGCGCTCGTACGATCCCCTTGGCGATCCTTCTGGAATCGTGCTCTTCGGCTTCCCGATAGAGCAGGTCGGCCACTTCTTTCTCCGACCAGCGATTCACAATTTCGTCTGCCGTCACTTCGTCTCCTGCATCCATGCGCATGTCCAACGGACCCGCCTCGCGAAACGAAAACCCACGCGCGGCTTGATCAAGCTGCATGCTCGAAACTCCCAAGTCGGCCAAGACCCCGTCCACCCCGGGAATCCCCAACTCGTGCACGACCTCCGCAATCCTCGAGAACGGCGCCTGCACCAGCGTCACCTTCTCCCCAAAGGTCTTCAGCCGCTCCCGGGCCAGCTCCAGCGCCCGTGCGTCCCGGTCCAAGCTGACCAGACGCCCGGAAGGGTCCGCGTGGGTCTTCCCAGAGGTCAATCTCTCCGCGATGGCTGCCGAGTGCCCTCCGGCTCCCAGCGTGGCGTCCACGTAGATTCCGTCCGGTTTTACGCGCAACCATTCCAGCACCTCGTCCAACATCACCGGCGTATGTGGCGCACTCAAGTTTTGACTGCCCCGCTGCCAATCCGTGCACCAACTGCCCCGCCCCAAATCCGCTCGTTATTCCGTTACTTCTTTATTTCCTTGTTTCATTACGTCCTTACTTCCGCCTCTAAATCCCCAAATCCTCCAGCGCCTTATCGTCCTCGCTGGTGTACGGCTCGTTCTTCAAGCTATCCACAACGCGGGTATGGTTCATGACTTCGAGATAATCCAGGTTGCCGAAGACATCCACTTCGCCCTTCATCTGCGCCGATTCCCGCAACACCGCCGGAACCAAGAGTCTGCCCTGCCCATCGAGTTCGACCGTTTGCCCGTAATAGCTGGTGCGCATCAAAAATTTGCGCTTGGCGCGATTCTGCGAGGACACTTTCGCCAGCTTGTCTTCGATTTCCGACCATACTTTCATCGGATAAATTCGCGCCGATTCGCCCGTGGGGCTGGTGATGTAGAACTGGTTGCCGTATTCCTTCAAGGCATCCAGAAAGACGGCGGGTATTTTGAGACGACCCTTCTCGTCGACCTTCGCCGGACAGTTGCCCCGCAGCTTCATGTGCCCCGTCTTGGACCGTCCCTTGGATAAAGGACTGGCCCGTCAGTAAGAAGAAGTGGTATCGAATGACCGGTTGCACCACAGTCCTCTGAACTGCCTACTTTGTTCTACGATGTTCTACTGTATCCCACTTGACTCCACTTTTGTCCACATCATAGGCGCGTTTTGCGGCTTGTCAAGAGGAAAAATCATTTCTTATGAAAGAAAGTTGAGTGGCGAGCGCTGCGAAAACATGCCGACAAACACCGCGATAAGTTGGGTCTTCGGTGGTTAACAAGGCCTATTACTAGTGCACTGCTTCTCGCAACTGCGAGGATATCATCCTATGCTCGCACCCACCGCCGAAGTGCGCTGGTTTCGCTTGGTAAAAACCGGATTTGCAACAACTTCCTCTACGGTATTTCCCCCTCTTCTACTTTCCCGGACGCCGTGCTATGCTCCGATCTGTCGTTGAACTCCCCTAAGGAGCCTCTCTCATGGAATGGGTTACCCCTCAGCACGAAGAGATCGACCTGAACTGCGAAATCAGCTCGTACGCCAACGCCGAGCTGTAGTCTTCCAAGCACGCCTTTGTAGCGGCCGCCTTCCGAGGCGGGCGCTTTGTATCCTACATTCCCCTAACTTAACGAATCGCTGCAAGTGTCTTCATGCGCATTAAGGTTCTCGGCTCCGCTGCTGGGGGCGGCTTTCCCCAATGGAATTGCGCCTGTGTGAATTGCCGCCGCCTTCGCGAAGGAAGCTTGCGGGGTCGTGCCCGCGCGCAGACGCAGATCGCTTTCGCCCCTGATCCAGACGCAAAAGTCTGGTTTCTGGTGTCCGCCAGCCCGGACTTGCGTGCTCAAATAGTTGCCACACCGCAATTGGCCCCGCAATCCCAGTCCGAGACTCACTCTCCGATCGCTGGCGTTTTCCTTCCTTCGGCCGACGTCGATTCGGTGATGGGTCTGCTGCATCTACGTGAGTTTCAATCCTTTTTTGTGTTCGCCGCCGCGGCAGTGCAGCGCATTCTGAAGAAGGAGAGCAAAATTTTTGGCGTGCTGGACCGCGCCGATCCTCCGGTGCAATGGCAGGTCATTTCCAGCAGAGGACGCCTGGGCTGCCATCTCTCGGAAAGCCCCGGTGAGGCGCCAGCATTCGTTTGCGTGACGTTCCCGCTCGGCGGCTCGTATCCGGACTATGTCAGCGAAGAACTTCAGCGCACTCTTTCACCGGATGAGGCTGCCCTTGGCTTCGTGTTCGAGCAGAAGGGGAAAAGCGTCTTCGTCGCGCCTTCCTTGTCCGGTCGCAACTCGGAATGGACCAAAGCAGCGGCTGCCAGCGATCTGGTTTTAATCGACGGCACGTTCTGGAGCGATGACGAGCTAGTCAAGACCGGCCGCAGCAAGAAGACCGCTCGAGAAATAGGTCATTTACCTCTGTCCGGAACGGACGGCTTGCTCGAGCAATTCCCGCGAAACGCCAAAGGTCGAAAAGTCTTAATCCACATCAACAACACGAATCCAATCCTTGACGAAGAGAGCCCTGAACATCGCGCGACACTGGATGCCGGCTTTGAAATCGCCTACGATGGAATGGAATTCGAGTTATGACCATCACCGCCGCAAAATCCGACCGCCCGCCGTTCTCTGAAGCCGAATTTATCGCTGGCTTTCATGCCATCGGTGAAGAACGCTACCACCACAAACATCCGTTTCATCTGCTGATGCACGATGGAAAACTCACGCGCGGCCAGTTGCAAGCCTGGGCGCTCAACCGCTACTTCTACCAGAGCCGCATCCCCATAAAAGACGCCGCAATTCTGGCCCGCAGCGAAGATCCCGCGTTCCGCCTGGCTTGGCGTAAGCGCATACTCGATCACGATGGCGACGGCACAAAGCCCGGCGGCATCGAAAAATGGCTGCGCCTGGTCGAAGCCACCGGCCTTTCGCGCGGGCAAGCGCTAAGCGGCGAAGGCATCCTTCCCGCGACGCGTTATGCCGTGCAAGCCTACGTCGATTTTGTCTCCGCGCGCTCGCATCTTGAGGCCGTGGCCTCTTCCCTCACCGAACTGTTCTCCAAAAAATTGATCGTCCTGCGCATGGATCGTCTCCGCCAGCACTATCCCTGGCTCTCCAGCGGCCTCGACTATTTCAGCGGCCGCCTGACGCAAGCCCCCGAAGACGCCGACTTCGCGCTCGCCTGGGTCGTGAAGCACGCGCACACGCGCGAGCAACAAGACCAAGCTCACGCCGCCCTTCGCGCCAAGTGCGACATTCTTTGGGCCCAACTCGACGCTCTTTATTTCGGCTATGTAAATCCTGGCTGGCCCCCACCCGGCGCCTTCGTCCCCAGCGAGCCAAACGCGTGACGCCTGATTTGAACTCGCATCCGCGGCTCGCTGCCGGCTGTCGGCTAAGCGAAAATAATCAGCAGCGCGTCCTGCTAATGCCAGAACGCGCCCTGCGCCTCAACGGCCCCAGCCTGGAAATCGTCGAGCGCTGCGACGGCAAGCATACCGTGCAGCAAATCATCACCGATCTGCAGCAGCTCTACTCGAAAGCCGAGCCGAAAAAAGTAGAGTCCGATATCCTCGACTATCTAGCCCGGTTACGTGATCAGCGCGCCCTGGACTTCGACGGGTAGTTTTTGGAGTGCGGCGGTCTTGCCGCCGCTTTAGCGATGCTCACAACCCTGAAGGCGTAAGGGAAAATTAAAACTGTCCAAATCTAGCATGACGTTGGCACCCACAAACCCGCTAGCCCTAATCGCCGAGCTAACCCATCGCTGCCCGCTGCACTGCGTCTATTGCTCAAATCCGCTCGAGCTGGAATCCCGCTCGGGCGAACTCGACACACTGACTTGGTCGCGCGTTTTCCGCGAAGCCGCCGAACTCGGCGTCCTGCAAGCCGATTTCACTGGAGGCGAGCCGCTCGCTCGCGCCGACATCCTCGATCTCGTCCGCGCCGCCCGAGCAGCCGGCCTGTACATCAACCTCATCACCTCCGGCCTTCCGCTCGACGAAGCAAAGCTCGACGCCCTCGTCGCCGCCGGCCTCGATCACCTGCAGCTCAGTTTCCAGAGTGCCCGCGAAGAAACCGCCGCGGAAATCTCCAACACAAAATCTCACGCGCAAAAACTTCGCGTGCTCGAATGGCTGAAATCCCGTCGCGTCGCCGTCACCCTCAACTTCGTAATTCACCGGCGCAACCTCAATCAACTCGCGGAAATGCTGGCCCTCGCAGAATCATCGAGCGCAACCCGCGTCGAATTCGCGCACGTGCAGTACTATGGCTGGGGTTTCGCCAATCGCGAGCAATTGCTGCCAACTCGCGAGCAACTGGCGAATTCCATCGATTTTTTCAAGCGCGCACAAGAACGTCTCAGCGGCAAAATCCGCATCGAGTACGTCGTGCCGGATTACTACGCCAAATATCCCAAGCCCTGCATGGGCGGCTGGGGACGCAAACTAATGCTCATCACGCCATTGGGCGAAGCCCTTCCCTGCCACGCGGCAAGAGTCATTCCTGGATTGCAGTTTGAAAACGTGAAGGATCGCAGTTTACGCGAGATCTGGGAAGCCTCCGACAGCTTCCAAAAATTTCGCGGCCAGGCTTGGATGCAGGAACCCTGCAAATCCTGCGATCGTCGCGAGCTGGATTTCGGCGGTTGCCGTTGTCAGGCGCTTCTGCTCGCGGGCGACGCCTCCGCCACTGACCCGGTCTGCTCGCTGGCTCCAACTCGCGCAAAAGTGGACGCCATCTTGGAGGCAGCGAATCAGCCATCCGCGCCGGCGGCGTCACTCACTTCCCCGGCTTGGCTTTATCGTCCCAATCCCACATAAACAGTCGGTTGTATGAAACACCTCCACCATACTTTTATGCGCTTAATCCGTATGGGTAGCAGCCGCCTCAACCGGCTGTCTCAGCCGCATTACCACCCTTAAAAAGAACACTACGCTCCCCAGCAGCATCAGCAAGCCAAAAAGTCCCAGCGTATACGGCGCTCCGATCCGCTTGGCCACTCCGCCCGCCAGCAACGATCCAATCGGCTGCACGCCCATGAACATCGTTGCGTAGACCGCCATAATCCGTCCGCGCAATTCGTCTGGCACCCGCCTCTGCACAATCGTGTTGGTCGCCGCCATCTGCACGGTGGCGGAAAAGCCCACCACAAAGAGCACCACGATCGACACCCAAAATGTTCGCGAAACCGAGAACAGCATCAGGCCAATCGCGCACGACATCGATGTTCCCGCAATCCACCGCGCCAGCCCCTTGTATTCCGTGCGCGCCGCAAAGTGCAAGGCCCCCAACACCGCTCCAACGCCAGCCGAGCTCATCAGGAAACCCAGCCCGCGCGCTCCGCCGTGCAAAATATCTTGGGCAAAGATCGGCAGGAATACCGAATACTGCAGTCCCAGCAAACTCAACCAGCTCAGCAGCAACAGCACCGAACGGATCGGCACATCGCTCATCGCAAAACGGAAACCCTGCAACAAGCTGCGCAATGGCGACTCGGTGCTCGGCTTTCGCTCCACCGGGGTAATGCGCATGGCCAGTAGCGCCACGATCACCGCCAGAAAGCTCACGCCATTCAGGAAAAAACACCAGCCCTCGCCGATCCACGCAATCGCAAAACCCGCAATCGCCGGACCCACCACCCGCGCGCCGTTGAAAATCGAAGAGTTCAGCGCAATCGCGTTCGGCAAATCCTCCTTGCCGACCATCTGTACCAAAAACGACTGTCGGATCGGCACATCGAACGCGTTCACAATGCCCACCAGGAACGCGATGACGATGAGCACCCAGGCGCCTCGCGCGTCGTGAATCGTCCCGGTCAACGTCAGCGCCGCCAGCACAAAGGCCAGGATCATCGCCGCTGTCTGTGTGGCGATTACGCCTCGATGCCGGTTGTAGCGATCCCCGACGTATCCGCCGATGGAAGCCAGCAATAAAATGGGAATCTGATTGGCGAAGCCGAAAACGCCCAGCAGCGCCGCCGAATTCGTCAACTTATAGACGAGCCACAGTTGTGCGGTCGACTGCATCCACGTACCGATGAGCGAAACAAGTTGTCCCGCGAAAAAAAGTTGGAAGTTGCGATGCTGCAAAGCGCGAAAGCGCGTGGACACGAGCGGGAGATTCCTCCGTGAATTGGACGCCGCACGCCGCCAGTGCGGCGCAGGCAATCATTCACGATGCCGCGCCGAGCCCGCCATTGTCAATCGCAGCGCAAGCCGGGACAAAACCAATTTGCCCCTATATCCCGTAGCGGCGCAGCACCGCTGCGCCCCAGTTCAAGCACGACTTACGATTTCAAGCGAAGAAGTATCCAGAGGTGAAAAACTCTTACTGCTCTTGCGGCCGGTCCGGAGCCCCCACGTGCTCGTGGCTCAAATCTCGCAGCATCTGGCGGTCATCATCGCTCATCCCGCGCGTAAAACTTGGATCATTGAGGTGCCGGTTGCGCGCGGACTCCGGCATATTCTGCAACACGCCCAGTCGGTTCTGAATGGCCCGCTGGCGGTCCGCAGGCAACTGTTGCCACTTAGGCAGCACATCATTCTTAATGTGGCTTTGCTGCTCCGGCGTCATCCGCTGCCAATTCTCTGCCGCTCTCTTCATGTCCTGCTGCTTCTGTGGCGGCAACTGATTGAACTTCCTCTGGTTATCCGCCAGACGATTCCGCTCCTGCGGACTCATATTCCGCAAGCGTTCCTGCACATTCGGTGGCGGCACCGCCGGCGTTTGCTGCCGGGAAGAACTCTGCGGCCGATCGTTCCGGTTAGCCCCATTGTTACTCGTGCGCGGATTCTGATTCTGTCCCGGACGATTTTCGCTAGCGCGGCCGCGGTCCGGATACGCTGGCTGCCGATTCGTATTCCCGCCGCGTTGGGAATTCTGCGGCCGTGCATTCTGAGCCCGCGGAGAATTCTGAGGATGATACGACCCCGACGGCCGGTCATTCCGCGGGGGCGCCGACTGCTGCCTCGCAGGAGGCGACGGGCGGTTCTGCGCTTTCACACAAGGCGCCAGCAGCCCCGCGCTAAGTCCCAGACCGCACACCCACGCTGCAAATTGGAGTCCCAGTTTCATATCAAAATTTCGTCTCAAATTTCTTCGCGACTACATCGACTGGTTGCTGTCGCTATCGTCCGGTTCATCGCTCTGCACCGGCTGCGGCAGTTCCGTCAAAGGCTCGAAGTTCGCCAGAATGTCGTAATTCTCCAGCACCGGCAGATCATTGGGATCAATGGCCTGCGCAGCGGTTCCATTCGAGCCCACATTATTTGTGTTCACATTTCCCGGCCGCGACCCAATCCAAATCGTCGCCAGCAACAACATCGAAGCCGCAAACGCCGCACGCGGCGACGGCGCAAACACGGCCCACCAACTCTGCTTCACCGGCTCGGCAGCCACCCGCGCCCGCACTCGCGCATCAAACGCGCCCGAAGGCTCGATTTGCGGCAGTTCGTCCAGCAATCCGGAGACCGCGCGAAACTCGGTCACGCGCACACGGCAAGCCGGGCACGTCGCCAGATGCGTTTCCACCTCACGCCGCTCGCTCACCTTCAGCCGCCCATCTACATACGGCATCATCTGCTTTTCCATTCGCCCACAACTCATGATCCCATCCTTCTACTCCGAATCTCTCAAGCTCCTCAATTCTTTAGCTCTTTACTTCGTTACCTGCTTCCTTACTTCGCTCCCGAAACCAGCGGCGCCAACTCCACTCGCAACGTCTCGTACGCTCGAAACAGCAGCGACTTCAGCGCACTCTCCGAACACGCCAAAATCTTCGCGATCTCTCCGTAGTCCAGCTCCTGATACTTGTGCAGCAACACCGCCGCTCGCTGCTTTTCCGGCAATTTGTCAATCGCATGCCGTATCATCCCCTTCCGCGCTTCCTCCACCAGGTGCTGCTCGATGTCCGGATGCTTGTCCGCCACATCCAGCGTCCGCTCATCGCCATCTTCCGCGTCCGCGCTCACCGGCGCATCCAGCGACATCTCCATCCGCTGATGCCGGGTATCCCGCAAGGAGTTCAGCGCCAAATTCGTCGCGATCCGAAACAGCCAAGTCGTGAACTTCGCGCTCGGCACATACTCCGCCCTGGCCCGGTACACCCGAATGAAGACTTCCTGCGCCAGATCCTCCGCCTGTTCCCGGTTCCTCACCATCCGGTACAGGAAATTGACCAGGGGGCTCCTGTAGCGCTGGAGCAGAAGCGCGAACGACTGTTCATCGCCCGCCTTCACGTCCAGCATCAGTTGGACGTCGGACCTGGCCATAGCCGCCACACTGTACCAAACACTTGCGTTGTCAGAAAGTTGCGAGTCTGGGAAAAAAGGAAGCGAAGCTAGGGCGAATTTACACTCGCACTAACGCCTGTAGAATCAATAATATCGCTACACCGAGAAACACGAGTGCTGCCGCCCGCCACCCGGGTTCCCGGTTCACTTCCGGCAGCAAATCCGTTGCCGCCACATATACCGTCACCCCTGCGGATAGCGGCAAGGCATACCGTAGCTGCGCTTGCAGCACGCTGGTCAGTAGCACACCCAACAACGTGGCCGCTCCCAAAACGCCCGCCGCCGCCACTGCCTTCCCCCGGCTCTGGCCGCTAGCCAGCACCACCGACGCAATCGTAAATCCCTCCGGCAGCTTGTGCAGAAGGATCGCCACAAAAATCACTGCCCCCAGCCAGGTCGACACCAAAAATCCTGCCGCAATCGCCACTCCATCGAAAAACGTGTGAATCCCCAATCCAAGCAACACCGTCCGCGCCCGGTGATGTCGCATCATCTCCGTGTGCGTCTCTTCCCCAAAATGAAAATGCGGCGCCAGAATGTGTTCGAACAAATGGACCAAAAAATACCCAATCAGCACAAATAAAAAAGCGCTCTGCCCGCCAATCCGTACCGACTCCGGAATCACATCAGTGAACGCGACGGCCAGCATGTACCCCGCACCTAGGGCCATGAAATAATGCAGAAAGTGCCGTGGCCACTCGCGCCGCACCACGAACAACCCGCCGAGCAAATTCCCCGCCGCGGCCACTACTCCAAGCCCCGCCGCCATCGCCACCCGCGCTGGAAGTTCATGTGTCATCTGGAGTGCGGCGCTCTGCCGCCGCTTTTTGTGGAGTGCGGCGGTCTAGCCGCCGCTATTTGAGCCGTACGAACCGCCAAGCAGTCAAAGGGCGTGCAAGTCTCCGGACTCAATAAAGGATCTCCGCGTCCTCTGTGTCCGACCTCAGTGCCCTCTGTGTTAAATCTTTTTCTTCGCCTTTCGATTTTCGACTGTCGACTCTCTTTCATCCGCTATGCCGAAACAAAATCACATCCCCTTCCTGCACCACATATTCCTTGCCTTCCAACCGCACCTGCGCCTTCTCTCGCGCCGCCGCCACGCTACCCGCCGCCAGCAGATCGTTCCAGCGCACCACTTCTGCGCGAATGAATCCCTTCTCGATATCACTATGAATCGCGCCAGCCGCCTTCACCGCGGTCGACCCCTTATGAATCGTCCAAGCCCGCACTTCCGGCTCTCCCGCCGTAAAAAACTGAATCAGTCCCATCAAGTCATACGTAGCCCGAATCAACCGGTTCAACCCCGGCTCCTTCAATCCGTACGACGCCAGCAACTCCGCCGCTTCCTTCTCTTCCATCTCCGCCAATTCCGCTTCCAGCCGCCCGCAGACCGCTACGACCGCCGTATTCGGCCGACCTTGCAGCGCTCCCAGCTTGTGCCGCTCGACGGCCGTGTCCAGCTCCGCCGCTTCGTCGTCCCCCAAATTCAGCACAAACAGCATCGGCCGCTGCGACAAAAACAAAAATCCCCCAATTGACTTCCGCTCTTCCGGCGTCAACTCCAGTTCGCGCAGCGGTTTCTCCGCCTCCAGGTGCGCCTTACACTTATCCAGCGTGGCCTTCTCGATCTCGAGAGCCGGCTCCCGCTTCTTCTTCAAATCTTTTTCCAGCTTCTCCAGCCGCCGCGTAATCTGATCGTGATCCGCCAGAATCAGCTCCAACTCCAGATTGGTTGCGTCGCGCAGCGGATCGACGCTCCCCGCCGCATGAGGCACGCTCGGATCGTCAAAAACGCGAATCACATGCGCAATCGTATCCACGTCGCGCAGCGAAGCCAGCGCATCGCGAGTGCGCTCCTTCTGCATCCCGCCCAAATCCACGTACTGCACCGTGGCGTACGTAATTTTCTTAGGGTTGTAAAGCTTAGCAAGTTCGACCAGCCGCGGCTCCGGCACCTTCGCCACGCCCACATGCGTGCCCTGCGAACCGGATTTCCCTTCGACGTTCGCTCTCGTCAATATCCGAAACAGCGTAGTCTTCCCAACCTGCCCCAGCCCAATAATTCCCGTCTGCATAAACCAGAAATAGTAGCACACCGCCCTTCGCCGCCGATTTCCCCGGCTCTCGTTGCGCCCGCTTTCCGAAGCGGGCTCTTGCATTTTCCTCTCTCTTCATACGGTCCGTTGTTCATAGAATGCATACAAAAAGCGCCCGCCTCAGAAGGCGGGCCTGCAAATCCGCTGCGTCACGGTAAAGTTATAAAAGGCGCCACATGGTCGCGGCGCCTCTTTGCAAGGACGCTTGAAACAGCCGCGGTTACGCAGCTCTCGCCCCATCGGCCCACCGATCAAACACAACCTTCGTGGAACCATCCAGCCTATCGCGGAAGGTGCGGCACATATGCGGCGCGCGATCGAATAGGCAGTCGATGACTGATCATGAAGCAGACGCTAGCCTAGCTTTTCGCGCGTGCACCGCGTGGACAAGGTCGAGTGA
>Ga0307474_10000579_pt1 | contig 26438 bp, 26 predicted proteins | sample atmos_gasesECM1C_2_FD_203312 | JGI IMG/M metagenome (GOLD analysis project Ga0307474, IMG submission 203312) | Hardwood forest soil microbial communities from Morgan-Monroe State Forest, Indiana, United States - atmos_gasesECM1C_05 | ecosystem: Environmental > Terrestrial > Soil > Temperate... | reverse complement strand
GACGACAATTACGCCGTCCATATCTTGGTCCGCCTGCAGATCTTCCGTCAGAAGATAGCGGCAGGAAGCTGCCTTTGCTGCCGAAACGATCAGTGCATCCCAGAACGAAACCTTGTATCGGTCTTGGATATTCCAGGCGACCTCAACAGTCTCCGCATTGGCGGCCACCGGCCTCCACGCTAGCAGATCGCGCAGCTCGGCCCGAACTTCCTCGCGTAGCGCTGGCCATTTCTGCGCCGCCCGCGCGTAAAATTCTTGGAGTACCTGAAAGCTAATCCTTCCACGGCGGCTTTTCCAAAGTTCCGCCTTCCAAATCTGGGCAGCTTGGTGTTTTCCGGGATGAGCCTTATCTAGCGAGTAAATAAAAACGTTCGTATCAACGAAAACGGGTGCGGTCATGAACCTCCTCGCGGGTGAGGTACTTGCCGTCCGAAGTAGGGAAGGGTTTGCGGGCTAAGGCGCGGCGCATTGCCGCCTCATAGCTGTCCTTCTCCTGCATGCGTTCCTTGAGAATATTCGCGAGCAGTCGAGAGACGCTCGTGTCCTGGCGCGCCGCCTCGATGCGGGCCCATTGGGCGACCTTCTCTTCTAAAGTCACCGTGACATTGCGAAGTCTAGTCTTCATGACACTGAACCAGTGTAACACGGACTTCGTGTACTCGGCAAACGTGCTCTTTTTTTTCTTCCATGAGAAGGCCTGTACGGCAACCGAAGTTTTGGTTTTTGGGCTTCGATTGTGTGCCTTCGTTTCATAGCGGCGAGGTAGTCAGCAGACGGGCGAGGGTTCAGTCACAGGTTGAGCGAAGCTAGCCGGAGTGCAAACCTTGACGGGTTCCTTGCCCGTCTGCATCATTCGCGCAAAAACGAAGGCAAATGGCACGGACCGATGTGGTTTGCTTGCGGCGGCTGAACCGGATTAGTCAAAATCGGTTTGCAAAGGTCTAGACGACGAGGTGTTTAGCCTACGGAACGGGCCAATCGATGTCGCGGCAGGTTTGAGCGTACTTCTCACAGTCGGGAATCGACGGATCGTCCGCCGTGGGCTGACCTGGCTCAGAGGTCTCATGGATCTCACCATTCTGATCGAGGAAGAAGCTACGGATGCATGCGTCGCCATAGCTTTGGCAAACGGCGGAAATCGTGTACGCATTCGCGGCGCCACCTGCCGGGGGAAAGTATTCGAGCCGGTACGGGCCTTCCGTCACCGCGTTGTTGTAGGCAGATTTATCTGAATACTCACTCATTTTCGAGAGCATTGCCGGCGGAGTGCCGCCGTTTGTTCGCATGAATAATCGAATTTCCTCGCGGAAACTGAGTATGCGCGATATCTGGAAGTCGTCTGGAGTTTCGACAAGTGTAGGGACAAGCGATGGCTGCTGATCGGTGACCGACCACCCGATGTAGCTGAAGATTCCTCCCCGGCGATCGACGGCGATGGGATCCTCGCGAAACACGCCCTTTCTAAGAGGCATTGCTACCAAACGAAAATCAGTGAAGCTTGGGCTGGAAGGATCTTTCAGAGGCGTGTAGGTGAATGCGTAGGTTGGAACTGAGCCGTCACTAGCAATCGTGGCGCTACATATGGTTCCTTGTGGAAGCTGCAGGTCCTGCGGCAATGCAGCAAGCGACGCCGGAAAATCCGCGCCCGGATGGGTGGCATGATAATCGATAAGGCAGGCGGCAAGCCGCGCGACGATCTGGTGGGCGTCGTGGTTTGTTTGCAGCGAGGTACTTTCTGTCTGAGCTTTGTGCTGCTCATGACGTCGGTCTAATCTAATGTCAGTATCGCGCAGAAAATGGTTTAACGCGGTCATGCAGATGAGCGTGGCAGTCGCAGACAGGAAGAACATACCCCAGCCTGCCTTCGCCGCGATTCTGAAGGCCGAAACAACAATCCAAACGCTGCAGACGAAAAACACCAGGCTTGCGATGAGCTCTTGCCCGACATAAGGAGCCGGGCCAAACCTGAGGAACGAACCCAAGAAAACAGCAATCGCGGCAGCGAGCCCACAAGCAAAGACCCCCGCCGCCACACCGGCCCCAGCTGCTTTCGGCACCTCGCTGCGTCTTGATAGGAGCACCGCGGAAAGAATAAAGGGCACCAGCGGCAGAGCAATCCACAGGATCACCATCCACAGCGGGTCGGAAAAGCTGTTTGCTGTAACGGGATGATCTTTACGCCACTGTCGATCCTCGAGAGATGCGAAAATGCAGAATGTGCCCGCAGCCAGCAAAGCCAGAGCCATCGCGACCCGGATACCGTACCGCGAAACAATAAGGTTTCCGTCGCGGTCCCATGGATATGTGTTGGGCTGCATCATTCGCCTGCAATAAGTGAGGACTCATTAGAGAGCGCCATCACGCCCGGGGCTCAACTTCAAAGTGGGATGAAGTCGAAGAATAAGATTTGCCAGAATCCCGCTTTTTGCCATTGGACATCCCTCCTGGCCAACGTTGTAACACGACAGCACGCCGGCGCCTTCTCATGCCATCTTTTCGATCGTGACCTTCTTTAACACCACATCTTTATTCGGCTTGTTCTGGCGGTTCTGCGGAACCCGTGTGATCTTTTCCGCCACATCTTGACCCTCCACGACCTCACCAAAGATGGTGTGCTTGCCCGTCAGCCATGTGGTCGGCACGGTAGTGATGAAGAACTGCGAGCCATTCGTGTTCGGACCGGCGTTCGCCATGGCCAGCTTTCCCGGCTTATCGAACTTGTGCGGCGAACCTTTGGTCTCGTCTTCAAATTGATATCCCGGGCCGCCCATGCCCGTCCCTTGCGGATCGCCACCCTGAATCATGAAGTCGGGAATGACGCGATGAAAAATCGTGCCGTCATATAGCCGGTCCTTTGATTTCTTCCGCGTCGAAGGATGCGTCCACTCGCGCTTGCCCTCGGCAAGCTCCACAAAGTTGGCTACAGTTTTAGGCGCGTCTTTTTCAAACAGACGGCAAACAATATTTCCTTCGCTGGTTTCAAACGTCGCATAAAGTCCGGGTTGGCGAGTCATGATGTCCTTTCAGTCCCTAAGAATTGATCGCTAGTTCATCAAAATCTGTTCGTGAAGGTTCGGGTAGGGCACGGCGTCAGCCGTGCCGTTAACGCGCACAAAAAGAATCGGGCTTCAGCCCCTGAGGTTATTCTCAGTTTGCCGCTGGCTTCGCGGCTTTAGCCGGAGTTGCTGCCGCCGCGCCGTGAGTAATAGTGATGTGAACGATCTTCACCGGCCGAAATGGCCGGTCGTTCATTGGATCGGTCGCCATATGCCCAATCTGCTTGACCAGCGCCACTGCAGCATCGTCACACTGGCCAAAAATCGTGTACTTGCCATTCAAATACATCTCGGGCGACTCCGTAATAAAAAACTGTGACCCATTTGTGTCCGGACCAGAGTTCGCATACGCCAGTCGTCCTGGCTGATCGAACAACAGATCTCCAGAAACTTCATTCTTGAATTTATATCCGGGACCGCCCGTCCCATCGCCCTTCGGATCGCCGCCCTGAATCATAAAGCCGGCAATTACCCGATGAAAAATTGTGCCATCGTAAAGCGGCACGCCATGCTCGGGAACGCCCTTGGGACTCGTCCAGTCCTTTTTCCCGGTGGCGAGACCGATAAAATTCTCGACGCCGATCGGCGCTTTGTCAGGAAACAGCGTGCAAGTCATCTTTCCCGCCGTAGTTTCGATAATCGCCGTCGGCAACCCCGCCGCCGCGTGGTGCACCGGCGCCTTAGTCGCTGTACTCGGTTTCGCAGCGGGCGCGGCTTGTGTTCCAGATTGCCCCCATGCCGCCGCAGCTATAACCAACAGAAGAGAACCGATGAAAATCTTACGCATGCTTGCTCCTCAAAAGTGAAAATAAGCCTGGAGAAGTTTGTGGCAACGTTGCATTGTACGACAGCCAAGGCCATCAATGGGATTGCGCCTGCGCCTGCATCTCGTGGCTGACCATCTCAACCTGACGAAAAACCCGCAGCAAATTTCCCCCGAGAATTTTCTTGATATCCTCCGCGCTATATCCCCGATCGAGCAGCCCTTGCGTGATCTTCGGCAAATCCGCAGCCGAATCCATTCCCTGCGGAGTAGCGCCACTGACGCCGTCGAAGTCAGATCCCAGGCCCACATGGTCCACGCCTGCAACCTTGGCGATGTGATCGATATGATCGATCAGCACCTTAAAGGGAGGGCGCGGAATCTTCGCCGTCCACTCCCGCTCGATGCGATCGATCTCAATGTAGTTCACAGGCTTGCCTTGCGCCTTCAGCGAGTCGACATACTTCTGGATCGCGCTGGCCTGGTCTTTACTCTGTGCTTCCATCGCCTTGCGATAGTTCTCGTCCACGAACCCAGAGAAGAAATTAACCTGCACGACGCCGCCATTCTTTGCCACAGCGCTCAGCATGTCGTCGGTCATGTTTCTCGGATGGTTCACCAGCGCCCGTGCCGAAGAGTGCGAAGCGATTACCGGGGCCTTGGTCGTCGCAATCGTGTCCCAGAAAGTCTTATCGGCGACGTGAGAAATGTCGACTATCATCCCCAGCCGATTCATCTCCATCACCACTTGCTTGCCGAAATTGGTCAGCCCGTTATGATGCTGAATCTTCGAATCGTTGACGTCCCCCGAAGAGTCCGCCCACTCGTTAGTATTCGACCACGAGAGCGTCATGTAGCGCACGCCGAGGCGATAGTAATCGCGCAGCAGGTGCATGTCGTTTTCAATCGAATGTCCGCCCTCAATCCCCATCAGTGCGGCCAGTTTGTGTTCTTTGTGAGCCCGTTCGATGTCGGCCACCGAGAACGCCATCATCATTCGGTCGGGATGCCGTGCCGCTTGCTCGTACACCGAATCAATCAAATCAAACGTATGCTGCGCAAAGTGCCCCCGATTGGTCTCCGGTTCAACCCAGATAGAAAAGAACTCCGCCCCAAGATTGCCCCGCCGCGCCTTATCGAGACTGATGTGTCCGACATCAGCAGGATCAGTCGATCCGATGTCGAAGCCCTGATCCAGAAAACGCTGCGGCGTATCGGCATGAGTATCCACGACGATGGAGGAATCCTGGATGCCGCGCGCCCGAGCACCAACACGTGGACCGTCGTCGGAAGATTGCGCCGCCACCGAAGCAGCGACCAGAAGTAGGCAGGGAAGAATCGCGATTTTCAAACGAGTCATGAGGTTGAAGTCCAAGTAGCGAGCAAGCTAACGATTGTACAACCTGGACCACAGCGCAGTGTCCTACTTGAAACCGAAGGCGATGTCCTAAAATAGGACACTGCAGTCCCAGAACCACGGCGCAGTTAAACCCCAATCCCGAGCGCGGCAAGCCCCTCTGCCACGCAAACATCCAACCCTTGGCTCGTGTCGATTACCGCCTTTGGTGAAGCAATTGCCTCAAACCGCTCGCGCACTTCCAGGTACAGTTTGAAGTCACGGTTCCCCGCAGGATGCGTTCCCAGCGCAGCCTGCTCTTCAAGTCGCAGCCGAGCAACTTCCTCGGCGCACACACACTCGAGGATCCGCCAGGTCTGGCCAAGCAACTCGGCGAAGTCCACCACGTTCTCGATCTGATACCGTCGCGAAAACGTTCGCCCGTCGAGAAAGACAATTCGCCGAGCATCGCGCTGCAGCAGATACCCCGCTGTTTCCAGCATGACCTGCAGGCAGAAATCATCCTGTCGCGAAGAATATTCAATTTCCTTCGTAGAGAACAATGCGTGCCGGATCTCATCTTTGCTGATCACGCGCCCGGAAGTCCGCGCCGCCAACTCGCGCGCAAGCGTAGTTTTGCCGGTGCCCGGAAGACCGGCCATCAGAACAATCATGACTGCTGGAAATTATACGAGAGTGCCTTCCCAGGCTTGTTGTATGGAGTGAACGAACTTGTTGTATGGAGTGAACGAACTTGCTGTAAGGGGTGAACCAATAAGACAGAGGCAGCTACTCGGCGCGGCTGTCGGCCGTCATCGTCGCAGGCTCAGGCCGTTCCACCGGAACAATATCCTGCGTCTCGCGCCAATCCGCATAGCGGCCCGAAACCATGATGTGGAATACCCACTGATGCCGCTCTTCCTCGGGCTCAACCAGGCCGAGAGACTTCATGTAGAAAAGGTAGCGCTCCACCCAATGAACTTGTTCCTGGGTCATGCCGCGGCGCTGCAGATCGACCGTCAGCCCAGCCAGGTGCGACGACGCCGTATCGCCTTCCGCCGGAGCCGCATTGCGATTGTGCCGGCGAAGCTTCTTCTGTACCTTCACGGTCCGCACCGCAGAGTTCACCTGGATCTGCTCGTGAAAGCGATGGTAGTACGCCACCGAAATATCCTGCACAAAGTCCCGCGTCCACGGACGGCAATAACGCCGCGAAGGATCGAGCCGCGGATCAAATCGCAATGACTCACCTGCAATAATCGGCTGCAGCGCGCCGCTGGCCTTCAGAGCTTCCAGTTCGTCGTCGTCCTGAATGCGCGGCAATTCCAACCGCTCGATTTCCGCATTCTGCAATAAAAGAGATTCGTGCGATGGACGGAACATCGGATTCCACCGCGTCCAATGCAGACGGTGAAAGAGTCGATGACGGTGGATCGGCTTACGCGCAGCGGTCGTAGTCGCCCCAAACACGGGGCTGCACAGGCAAGCGAGCAATGAGAGAAGTGTAAGTCGGCGCTGTAATCGCAATCTCAAGAATCAGTCTCGTAGTCTGCCGCGTCGTTCGTCCCGCGACCGTTTCGACATTCTAAGCCATGCTGTCAAATGATCCTATTTTTGGCGGCCGATTTCTCGTTACCAGCGTTATCGGCGCAGGTTACCAGCCGGCTTGGTTACTGGTGGTTACTAAGCCCGGCTGTGCACTCGCTGCACTTGTTTATGTGCACGCAAAACGCCAACTTCAAAAGCACACTAAGGACGACTCATGTGCTCGCGGGGCAATCAGATAGCGAAGGTTCGATGCCGAACGCTTGTGCCCAGTTGTGGCAGGTACGACAAAAATCAGCGCCGGAAAAGGTCACCCAGAGCCTGTTTCATGACCGATCCGCCAACTGCAGAAATGGCGTTCGTAAGAGGAATATCCTTGGGGCAAACCTCAACGCAATTCTGCGCGTAGCCGCATTCCTGGATACCGCCATCGCCCATCAGCGCCGCCAGTCGTTCGTGCTCGAGCACCTTGCCCGTGGGATGCATGTTGAACAGTCGCACCTGGGCGATAGTGGCCGCGCCCACAAAGCCGGTGTCTTCGTTAAACTGCGGGCAAGCCTCCATGCAGCAGGTGCACGAGATGCAGCGCGAGAGGGGATAAGCCTGCTCCTGCTCTTCCGGCATCACGCGCGGCCCGGGGCCAAGGTCGTAAGTGCCGTCGATTGGAACCCACGCTTTAACAATCTTAAGATTTTCGAAAATCACGCTGCGATCGGTAGCCAGATCGCGCACCACAGGGAACTTCGAGAAAGGCTCGAGCCTCACCGGCTGTTCAAGATTATCGATAAGCGCCGAACAAGCCATGCGGGCGCGTCCATTGATCAGCATAGCGCACGATCCGCAGACTTCCTCGAGACAATTCGAATCGTAAGTGATCGGCGTGGTTGGCTTGCCCTCGCGCGTGACAGGGTTCGCGGCAATCTCCATCAGCGAGGAGATCACGTTCATGCCCGGATGCCAGGCAAGTTCAAATTCTTCCCAGTACGACTTGGAAGTAGGAGTGGATTGGCGCTTGATTCGTAAGATTACGGATTTGCTATTAGCCATTTACGATTGTCCGCCATCGCGGGGTTGCGCTCGAAAAACAGTTCTCAGTTGACATAAGTAACGGGTGCTAACAAACAGAATGAAGCCCTAGGCCGCGCACGAGGCCCAACCAAACTTGTTGTGCCCAATGATCATCTCAACGCCCTGAACTAGAAAGAATATACATATGATCACCATCGCCACCGACGCAAAGAACCGTCGTCGTCGGACTTTCAAAGGCTCCAAAGGTTCCTCAGATATAGCCATAATGACGCGGCCACGCCCCTGAACGTCCTCATTTCACTGCGTCATACTTCCTCGGACGCGGCGGAATCAGCGACACATCCACCGGCTCAAACTCAAACTTCGGCTCATCCGCATCCGGGGCAAAATAAGCCTTTGTGGTCTTCAGGAAATTCTTGTCATCGCGATCGGGGAAGTCCGGCTTGTAGTGCGCCCCGCGCGATTCATCTCTAAGCTTCGCGCCCTGCGCGATCACCCGCGCCAACTGCAGCATGTTATAAAGCTGCCGGGTAAAAACCACGCTGGTATTCGCCCACTGCGTGCGGTCGCTCAAATTCACTTTACGGAAGCGTTCCAGCATCTCGACGAGCTTCGCATCCGTCTGCTCCAGATTCTTGTTGTAGCGGATGACCGTACAATCCCTGGTCATCAACTCGCCGAGTTCGCGCCACAGCCGGAACGGATTCTCCGTCCCCTGATTGTTCATCAGCAGGGAATTACTCTCTTCCTGCTTTTTCTTCTCGGCCGCAAAGCATCCGTTCCCGTCCGGCAAAGCTTGCAGCCCGCGCGCATACTTCACCGCGTTCGGGCCAGCAACACCTCCGCCGTAAATACATGACACCAGAGAATTCGCGCCTAGCCGGTTCGCGCCGTGATACTGATACTCGCACTCGCCTACCGCGAAAATCCCCGGAATATTCGTCGCCTGCTTGAAATCGATCCATAGCCCGCCCATGGTGTAGTGCATGCCCGGGAAAATCTTCATCGGCGTGTCACGCGGATCGTCGCCCACAAACTTCTCGTAGATCTCGAGAATCCCTTCCAGCTTGCGGTCAAGAATCTTGCGGTCAATGTGCGTCAGGTCGAGATAAACCATCGGCTTGCCGTCAATGCCGAGGTTGTACTCGTAGACAACCTTGAAAATCGCCCGCGTCGCCACGTCGCGTGGAACCAGATTCCCGTACTTCGGATACCACTCTTCGAGGAAATACCAGCGCTCACTCGCCGGGATCGATTTCGGATCGCGATTGTCGCCCGCCTTCTTCGGAACCCAGACACGCCCGCCTTCACCACGCGCCGACTCCGACATCAGCCGCAGCTTGTCGTTGCCCGGAATCGATGTTGGATGCACCTGGATAAACTCGCCATTCGCGTAGTAGCAGCCTTGCTGATAGAGCGCAGACTGCGCAGATCCAGTGCACACCACCGAGTTCGTTGACTTGCCGAAGATCGCGCCAATTCCGCCAGTCGCGATAATCACGGCGTCGGCAGGGAACGTGCGCACTTCCATGGTGCGCAAGTCCATGGCGCAGACGCCGCGGCAAACGCGGTTTCCGTCAAGCACAGCCGACAAAAATTCCCAGTGTTCGTACTTCTTCACCTTGCCTTCGGATTCGTAACGTCGCACCTGCTCATCGAGCGCATAGAGAAGCTGCTGCCCGGTCGTTGCCCCGGCGAATGCCGTGCGGTTATACAAAGTTCCGCCAAAGCGGCGGAAATCGAGCAGACCTTCGGGCGTGCGGTTGAAGGTAACGCCCATGCGGTCGAGCAGATCGATAATCCCCGGAGCGGCCTCGCACATATCCTTCACCGGCGGCTGGTTCGCCAGAAAATCTCCGCCGTAAACCGTATCGTCGAAGTGGATCCAGGTCGAATCGCCTTCGCCCTTAAGATTTTTTGCCGCGTTAATGCCGCCCTGGGCGCACACCGAGTGCGAACGCTTCACGGGAACAATCGAGAACAGATCGACGGTCGCGCCCATCTCCGCGATCTTGATCACCGCCGCGAGCCCCGCGAGCCCGCCACCAATCACGATAATCTTGGGAGCTGCCATCTTTACTGCACCGGCTTTCTGTTCGTTGACACGGCGTGGCTCGTCGTCGCCGAAGTGCCCGGCTCAATCACCGGCTGCTGCGGCCGCGAGCGGAACGTAGCCAGGCTGGCCAGGCCGACCCCGCTCAGCACGACGAAAAATCCAATACAAACTGCCAGGAATCGCTTCCGCGCCTTCTCGCCGGAAACAATGCCCCACTTCGCCGCAAACAACCAGATTCCGTAGGCAAAATGCCACGACGCCGCAATCAATCCGACGACATAAAAGAGGAACAGCGCCGGCTGCAGAACCTCTGCCTGCACCTTGCCAAACGATGCATTCGGATACGCATGCAAGTCGATCCCGCTGAAGCGCATCGTCCACGTGTGCCACAGAATGTAGACGAATACGATGCCGCCCGTCCAGCGCTGCGCGGTGTACATCCAGTTTCCGCTCCAGGGATATTCCCTCGTGTTCCCGTCGCCGCGATACCAGATGTAGAAACCGTACAGAGCGTGGTACGCGATCGGCAGCCAGATGCCGAACAGCTCAAGAAAAAACACCAGTGGCAGATTGCCGAGGAAGCTGACCTGCCGCGTGTAGGCCTCGGGACCGCTAATCGCACTCGCGTTGGATATCAGAATATGTTCGAAGAGAAACGCGCCCACCGGCACGATGCCCGAAAGCGAGTGCAATCGGCGCAAAAGAAAAGATATGCCGTGTCCGGCGCGCAATGGAGCTACGCCGTGCACCGCATTTTTACCAACGCTCTTTGTTACCGGAGCAGTAGAACTGGCTACTGACGCCACGCAAGCTCCTTATGAGTTATGCTTGTCCGTTCGATGAAGGCAAAATAACTTTTTATTATCCGGCGGCGTGAGAGGCGAAGTCAAGAAAGCGGCGAAGAAACGCAAATCGTCTCAACAATTTCCTTCTGCGTTGCACCACTGCAAGAGCTCGCGGAATGCCTTTCCCCGGTGACTGTACCTCGATTTTTCCTCCGCGCTCAACTCCGCAAATGTTTTTTCGATCTGCGGAACATAAAACAGCGGATCATACCCAAACCCATTGCTCCCACGAGGCGCATCAAGAATAGATCCCTCAGCGGTACCGCAAAATGTCGCCAGCGTCTTGCCATCCCGCGCCGCGGCCAGCACGCAAACAAATCTGCCGCTCCGCTTCTCGCGCGGGATGCCCTTTAATTCGCGAAGCACGCGCGCGTTGTTAGCCTCATCATCCGTATTCGCATCCACCTGATGCGGCTCCTTATTGTGCAGATCAGGCGCAGCGTAGCGAGCCGAGTGCACTCCTGGAGCTCCACCCAGCGCGTCAACCTCCAGACCCGAATCGTCTGCGACCACTAACTCCCCTCGAGCGTAGCGGCTATAAGCCTCAGCTTTTTTTCGTGCGTTGGCCTCGAATGTCAATCCATCTTCGACTACGGTCGGCAGGGAAGAGAAGTCAGGGATGCCGGCGATCTCGACTCCGTGCCGCAGCGCCGCTCCAGCAAAATCGCGTATTTTTCCCGGATTGGACGTTGCAATAAGAATTCTTCGCATTAATTCTTCGCATTCATGGCGCTCTTGATTTCGGGTAGCGCTGCGCTTCCAGCGCTGCGCTAATCGCTTTCTTTTGACCAGCGGCTTTAGGCGCGCCGCTGCGATGGTGGCATCAGGAAGGTCTAGCGAAAAGCGGAACCGCTTGAGCCTTCAACAATACTAATAGAACAACCAGTGCGATCCCTGAAATCCACGCCCCCGCCGTGCGATCCCATGTGCGAGTGAAGGTGATCTGCACACGGTTTGCGCCCGCCTCTACAGGAACCAGCATCTGCCCCGTCCCTTCCCGCGCGCCGGGCTGTACTTCCCGCCCGTTCACTTCCACGCGCCACGCCGGATAGGGAAACAATTTCAAGGCAAGATTATCCGCCGAGGACATCTCTGCCGTAAAAGCTTTGCGCTCAGCCTGCCATTCCGATACTCGAATCGCCGCCTGCGCCGGTCCGTCGACTGTTACGCGGCGTGCGCTTTTATCGACGGCCGAAGCGTCTGCCCCAGCCGGAGCGTATTCGTCAGTCCCTTCATATCCCGCGCCAGTCGCCACGTTGTCCCGCATCTCTCGCAAGTCCGCAGCGGTGTCCCACCAGGGCGGCTGGAAATGTTGCCACACGAAGGCCAGCACACATAGCGCAGCCAGATAAATCCCCAGCCGCAATGTCCACCTCCATAATCCCATCGTAATGAATAAAGCGAATGGAATACCCATGCACAGCAACCATCGCCACGGAAACTGCATGAACCGCATCTTGGGCAGGACGTTCCACAATGGCGCCGTGATCGATAGCATAAGCACTGTGCACATTGCCGCCCAAGCCACAAGCAAATACCACAACTCGCGACTGCGGCGCAGCCAACTCCGCGCGGCCCAACCCGCCGCCAGCGTCGCAAGCATTTCCCCCACCGCGATCCACGAAATTACGCGATTGAAAGTATCATGCTCCGCGTCGTCCGTATGAACGAATAGGAAATTGTCCTGAGGCCGCGCGCCCGAAGAAACCGCCTCCGCAATGTTCACCCACCTCTGTTCGTAGATGGCGGGCAGCAAATAAAAACTAGCGACGGCGGCGCCGAGAAGCACCGCAGCCGCCGCAACCAGCACCATGCGAAAAGAGCCCCGCTGCCACGCAAGCAGGATGGTCACTAAAGCCAGCGAATAATGGATCATCACCGCCGCCGGCGCATTGATCAACCATGATGCCGCAAGCAAAGCCCCTAGAAAAACAATCGTGCGGCGGCGGTCTTCCTCCGTCCGCAATACCAGTAACAACAGCAATGGCAACAACGAACCGGCAAGCAATTCGGCGAACGCGCTGCGCCAGTACACAATCGCCAGATGATAAGGATTGACCGCATACAACACAGCCGCAAACGTTGCATCGCGCCGGTCAAGCCACTGCCGCGCCAAAAGAAACATTGACGCGCCTGCGCCCACCAGCACTATCCAAACGTAGATGTTGGCAACCCATGTCCAGGGAAAGATCTTGCTGAGAACCGCTCCCAGAGCCCACGACGCGGGAGGATAAAAGATGAATCGCGGCTCGCCGTACCCAAAATGCGCCAGGCTCGCCCAGCGCGGATAAATAATGCCCTGCTTCCATTGCGAAAGAACTTCCAGCCAGGTGTACAAATGGAATTCAACGTCATGTCCGGAGGGCGTGCCGCGAAAAAAGAATGGAATCTCAACCGCGAATGCCGCCGCTGCGATCGAGAGCAACGGCGCCCATGTCAGACTGCTGCGCGCCGCACCGGGCCCGTCCCCTCGCGAGAGCGATCTTTCATCCTGATCGGATTTTCTGTTTGCCGCCAGCGTCGCTCCCACCATTCTCCGCGCGGAGACCATCAGAATTTCGAATCAAACCGTCCACAATATTTAACTCAGAATTAATACAACTGAAACCGCCGCGAAACAGGAACCAGTTACTGTACTCGCATAGGGGTGGAACAGACTACGGAGAATTGAAGAACCCGTGCCAGAGACGGGGCACGGGTTCTTCGCCCTCCGGAGTCGGTCCACCAAGCCTCTCGCAAGCTTCCACAATCTCTGCGCGTCTTTCCTGCCTGCCAATGTATTGAGTCCCTGAAATTTCCTGCTACCTGCCGCGAGAGGCTTTGCTGCATGAATTCAGATTCCAGGAAGGGGAGGACAAACGTGGGGAACGAATGTAGGAGGCGAATAAGGGACATGATAGCCACAGGAACCTGAGTCAGCGACTCAGTGGTAGACTTGAATTAGGTTGCAACGCTCTCGCCCGATCGCTGCTGGCGCAGCTCCGCGAGAAAATCTTCCTGCTGCAGCGTGGATCCTTGGCGCAGAAGTTCGAGCAACGGATCATCGAGATCTTCCGCAACTTCGCTCCCCGGTTCCTCCGCCCGCTGAAACTGACTTACATCCGCCACCAGGGCACGTGGAGTAACAATCAGACCCAGCACAGACTCCGGGCTGTTACGCAGAAAGCTGATCACCTCGCCGACTCGGGCTCTCTGTTCCGCGGTACGTGAAGGAAATTCCACTCCCATGCCTTCTCCCGGATGCGTGACTCGCACCATACCTTCAGTGTGCACTGCCATCTTTTCGGTTTTAAGGCAAATGTCTACCAATGCATGTTCAGGAAATGGCGAGTCGGTTTCCAGGTAGCAGCCACCCAGGCTTAGATCGGTGAGCTTGCAGTAGGGGATCGGCTCTTCCACCGCTCCATTACCACCGGCGGCCGCATTCACCCATGCCTGAAGCCCCGCCTTGGTCGGTCCGTCCAGTTCCAGAAAATGGACTCCGGTCTGCCCGTTGCGGTTCGCCCAAGCGACTCGGCCCTGCGCCTGCAGATCGAGACTTCCGTCGGGCAGCTGAAACCGAAATCCTAGCAGCGCCCCCGGAGATTGTGGCTCCGCCGTAAGAATCTCCATTCCCGTTTCGCTCAGGTCCAGAAGAATTCCTTCCGCTTTAATCGAATCGGACAAAATCAGGTCCACTGGAGCCTGCACTGGCACTCTTTGTGCCCGGCGGCGTTCGCGATTCAATAAGGCTGCCAGAGCCCGCAGTCCGGCTCGAGCTTTGTTATCGGAGAGAGGTTTGTAGAGTACGAAATGCGCGCCGCCACTCAGAATGTCGCGTACGCTCGAAGCCTCAGCTACCATGGCCACAGTCACCGTGGCCATCCGCGAATTCAGCTTGCGGCTCTCGTCGAGCACCGCGCCAGCCGCCTTCGGATCTTCAAAATCAACAATAATTGCGTCAAACCGCTGTTGCTGCAAACGATCGATCGCGGTCCCAAGGTCGCTGAAACGCTCCACCGCGATCCCCGAGGCGGGCAAAACCCGACTCAGGATCTCAGAAGCGGAATCATCGGTTGAAACCAGTAATGCCAGAAGGGTCATAACTCGATTTCTCGGCTCAACGCTCGAGCTTACGGCCAGCGAGGTGCCGTGGGCCGCCCCGCCTTGGACGCCGTACCGCTCGCGTTAGCCGCACCGGCCTTCGCCGCCATCGCGTCGCCTTGGGGCGAACCCTCATCGCCTTCCATCAACACGGCGTTGTCTTCGTCATCGTTTTCCGCCAGCAAGGGAGCCACTTCCCGCAGCTTTTCGGCTGCCTGCTGGAGCATCTCGATCTGCTTTCCCAGCTGCGCGTACTTTGTCTGCTTCTGCCGCAACACTTCATGAATATCTTTCATACGACCCCCTGTGAAGAATGTAAGGACGGTGAGCGATAGGGGTCAACGGTAATCCCTGCTTGGAGGTTACTGCAGTAATTGAGTTTGATGGCAAAGTACCCAGCGGCGAACCAACCAGGAAGCAAAACGAAAGCCTCGCACTTGGCGAGGCTTTCGAGAGGCGGATAGATCTAAGTTAGGCTTTGAGCTTTCGGCGCACAATTCCGGCCAGGCCAACCAGACCTGTTCCCAGCAAGCCGAGGGTGCCCGGCTCTGGAACGGGTGCCAGGAACGTGTCGCCGCTGGCGGCAATCGACGGTCCGTACAGGCCGTTCGCAGTCGTGGAAACATACTGCTCAAACGTGAACCCACTCGCAGCATGACCGTTCAACGTGCCAGACAGGCTGCCTTCGATCTTGTAGCAAGGCGAGCCGCCGACGCAGTCTGCAGTCGGTTCCAGGGTCGCGGTGACCGGACCAACAAAACTGCCGCTGAAGATTGTTCCATTAGTGAGGCCGTCGGTGCCATTGCCAGTGATCGTGAAGCTTCCGCCACCGTTGAAGGTCGAAACATTGCCACTCGTTCCAACGAAAGAGCCCGTTGTGAAAGCTACGGTGCCGAGATTCCCAGGAGCGAAGCCGGTAACCGCAACCAGGACAGCGCCCGATAGGGTCAGACCAGCAGAACTGCCCGTTACCGTGCCTTCGGCGTTTGTATAATCTGTGATACTACCTGCAAAGGCTGCCATCGGCAGCGCCAAAGCTAGCAAACCAATTAATACTATCCGCTTCATGTTCACTTCCTCCTAATGCCAGAGAGCCTGTAATTCACACCGCTGGAGACTTCAGGTCTCCTCTGCCGGGGTTTACACTTTCTCCCCGCAACTTACTAAGAGCACCTCGCGTGCCAAAGTAGAAAAAACCTCAACATGCTGTTTTTACGATACTTAACAGCCATATGCCACTACAGAATTAAACTGAAACTGCAAAGCGATGCACACTAATACAGTCCTTTTGCGTTTCACCTACGCAGCAGGTGCGTACAAGAGTGCTTTCCTTCCGTCAAACCATGCCACGGATCCACACAAATCCCCGCCTGGAGATCCCGAACAAACCCGGCAACTTTGATCAGTCGGCTGGTTCCTTTGCATGGCCAAAAAGTCTAATCCAGGGCGGCCATGGGCGCAAGTAGCAAGTGTTGAAACTCGCTCAGCCGCAGGGCTCTTCCGACCTTCTTTGGTTAACGGTCTCGGCTCACGAAGAACGTTTGGTCGGCACGCGGATCGTCTCCGAACTCGGCCCAATCAACTCTCTGAGCCGGCGAGACAGATTGGTCGCCAGCGACCGGTAAAAACGCGATCCCAAGTGAGGAAACAACTCAAACAAGCTCTGCAATGTTGGCCGATCCAGGTGATACGCCTCAACTTCGTCTTCGGCGACTACGCTGGCGCTCGCAGGTGCGTCTTCCAAGAACGACATTTCCCCGCAAACCTCGCCGGCCCCGATCATTCGCGTGACCGGTTGCGAAGGGATCTGCACCTGCGCATTCCCTTTGACCAATAGATAGACTCCGTTCGCCCTCATGCCCCGCTGCACCAGGATATCGCCTTTTTTGAAATGAACTCGAATCGCTTTGTCCGCGATCAAAGCCCAATCATTCGCAGTGAGATAAACCAATCCTTGCTTCGACGACGAGAGTACAGACACTTCCTGTCCAATATCTTTCGCCATTGGTATGACCCGATTTCCGGAGAGAATCCTCCGGTCAATGACAGAAACAACAGGGAAAGCAAGACTAACAGAAAATTGCCGCTCCCAGCGGCTCGCGCACCACGCGAGACATCAGATCAGTAGTCGCCGATGGTGCAATTCCACCAGATCAAAGACAAAGCTCTCTATCTCGTTTGGAGCGGAGTTGATATGAATTGCCCCCGGTGAGTATTGCGACTGCGAAAATCGTCTTGCCGAACTGACCTTCGGGATGAAGTCAGATCGGTTTCGAGTGTGCCCGGGCTGCCGGCGGAGACATCCGGAGGTCTGCGTTTTCCAGTGTGTTAAGCAGATCCTGCACGAGTTCGATCATCACTTTGGGATTTTGTTCGGTTTGAATTTGTTGCGCCAACCGACGCCAGTCTTGTTGAAAACTCAGGCTGCCATCGGGTTGGGAACTCATACCGTCGCTCTCAATTGTATGGTTCTCCTGTGTAATGCTCTCCGGGAATTCCGTGGCAATTTGTTTCACTGTTTCCACCGGAATGTATTCAAAATGTTTTTTCGATGCTTGCATTGGTTTGCTCCGCGTAACCATACCAGACGGTAACACTCCAAAATGAACACGGGGTATATCTTTTGGGCGATGTTTGCCCGCGCGTTAATCGCTCTATATCGTTGATTTACCGACAGTTCATATGCTGTAACGAGGCTAAGTCGTGAGATTAACGTAACGATGGCAATTTTTTACTTGCACGCGCTGTTATGTCATGCTACGATTACGTCACGTTAATATAACGTTTCTGTGCTGGATAAGGAGGGCTCCGATGAGCCGGACCAATAGAGCTTCTACGAACTTTAAGACCATGGCGCAGCTCGATGTTCCGCAAGGGCGCAACGGAAAGCATAAGGAGATTGTGGATAAGATTCTCTCTGATCTCGATCAACTGCCCGCAGGCGTCGCTCTGAAAGTGCCCTTGGCGGACTTGGAGGATAGCAAGGAAAACGTCCGGTCCGCGCTCAATCGCGCCGTTCACAAAGGCGACCGCAACGTCGCCACCGCCAGTGACGCAACTTTCTTGTATGTGTGGAATCGCAGCGCGCAAGAGGGAAAGAATGGTGCGCCCTGAGAGATTCGAGCTCCCGACCTTCTGGTTCGTAGCCATTTCAGGGGGATATAGCAGAGTGGCTCACGGTTGATAAGTGCCTATCAATACAAACGCTTGACTTTTTGAGTGATCGGCCCTGATCGCTCCTGCGAGGCAATGAGTCACTACAATTTTCACTACAGTGGAGTTGCGCTCTGCAAAACGCACCCACACACCAAAAGTCCGCTTTACCGGACGCTCCCTGATTCCTTTGACTTTCTCCCGGTGGAGTTTTATGGCACACGGGTTTGCCCTCCCTTGAGGCGTTTTGAGTGTAATCGCCTGTTAAAGACAACTAGCGACCGGCCCGTTCCCTTAACTTGACAAACGCTGTTGTACCCGATAACGTACTCTGGTTTTCCACCCGCATTTATTTGTTCGCGAACCAGCCCTTATTCTCTCGTCAGGAGAGACAGTATGAAAGGATATCTCCCTCTCGTACTTTGCGGTTTCGGCCTGATTAGCGGTTGTGGAGGCGGCGCGATGCGACCCAGCGGCGCGCCCCAGGTTTCCCTGTCGGCTTCCAGCTTAGGCTTCGGTACCGAATCAGTGGCTGGCACAAGTGCTCCTCTATCCGTCACGGTCACTAACTCGGGGAGCGCTGCCCTGGACATCACAAACGTTGTCGCTGACCCCAATTTTGCCCAAACTAATACCTGTGCCGCGACTCTAGCGCAGGGGGCGAACTGCACAATTTCTGTGACTATCACCCCTGCACTAGCGGGCAGCCTCGCTGGTACGCTCTCGATTTCAGACAACGCATCTGGCAGCCCCCAAGAGGTATCGCTGACTGGCCTAGGTAGTACCAGCGGCGGTAGGTGCTCGGCAAAAGGACAGGAATGTGGAGCGTCGCAGCTTCCACCCTGTTGCGCTGGGCTTACATGCGTGCCTGCATCAACTCGCGCTTTCTGTGAGTAATTTGTATCCATAAAGAAACCGCAGTTTCGTGGACTCGCGTAGCAAAACAGTCACCAAGCCGATAGTTGGTGAAAAATCGGCGGGTGGTCCGGCCTTTGAACTTACTTGACATAACCAACTCAGTGGGTGCGGCCTGCGCTGCCGGTTTTGACTGAACGAATCCCTCATGCTACAAACAGCATCGCAACTGATTGCCTCGGCTCGGTGGTTGTTGAAACATCGCGATTACACTCATTGACTGGCTTCGACCTTCGCGGGCGGAGGTCTTGAGGTTTGGAATGACCTGTGTCGGCAAGGGCAGGGAATCTCACGAGCCACTACAGTTTCCACTACAGTCCTTTTGGAGGGAAAAACCACGAAGCTGCAAGTGATTGAAAAGATGGTGCGCCCTGAGAGATTCGAACTCCCGACCTTCTGGTTCGTAGCCAGACGCTCTATCCAGCTGAGCTAAGGGCGCAGGTGTATTTCGGCGGGTAAGCTTGCCCAAGAATTATAACGGAAGTCCCCGTTCGCCGCGACCTTCGTCGCCGGACATTTTTGCTCCGAATTTCACAGCAATTTTTTGTTTGGCCGCTCGCTCGGAGCCACCCCGATTAAAACGACTCGAGAACTTGAACTTTTTCCACAGCCCACTTGGCCCTCGCAGTGCCCCTTTCACACCGAAGTAAATCTTTCCCGCCCCAAGGCAATTCCTACAAAGCCGGCACCGTACCGCCTCTGTGTTTTGAGGGACTTACAGAACGGCAAGCCATGTGCATAAAGCTTCATAGACGAAGTGGCGCGCAACGGGGCGCTCCAAGAAGGACTTCGGCCAGAGGTTTTCTTGGGCGCCCCTTTGCATATTGCTCCGCCTACAGCCCTCCCCCAAGAATCCCTTTTCCAACTTTTTAAGCTTATGCCAGCTTAAGCTTATGCCAGCGCCAGCGGCTCCCGCACATCCACTCCAGCCTGACGCAAGAGTTTCGCCACCGCGTCGGTCTTCAGCCGGGAAGCGTCAAACTCCACTCGCACCGTGCGCTCCTTTTCGTTGAACTGCACCCGCCGCACGCCATATACCTCCCGCATTCCATCAATGGCCCGCAATTCATTCTCGCCCGGAGCAGCGCCGTATCGAAACACCACTTCCAGATATGTCATGGGATAATCCTTTATATTGTCGATCCGCTCTCGATCACAGACGCTCCAGCATCGCCGGGCTGAATCCAATATAAAGCATCCCCCATCGAAGCCCTGGAGGGCGTCGCATCAGTCGCACGAAACCGCCGAGCGAGCCCGCCGCAAAACCTGCTTGAGCTTCCGACTGCGGGCCTCACAGAGCCTGCCCGGAGCCCGTCGAACGGGGCGGAATGTGAAAGTCCGGCAAAGTTCCGGGTAACGTTAAAAACGGGTAACGTGAAAAAATAGATAAAGAAGTCCCGTAGGGACGACACCGCATTCTGCGAACATTCTTTTACGAGAATCAATGTCCACACCCACCAACCCGCTACCACCCACCCTCGAACGCGACCCCGTCTGCGGAATGAGCGTAAATCCCGCGACCGCCAAACATCTCCACCAGCACGCCGAGAAAAATTATTACTTCTGCTGCGCCGGTTGCGCAGAAAAATTCAAAGCCGATCCCCAAAAATATCTCGCGCCGAAACCGCGTCCATCCGGATTGGTAATGCTGGGCGCACCCGCGGCAGCCCCCGTGGTGCATCACCCAACCCCTTCGACCCAAACCCAACCGGGGAAGCCAACCACCTACGTCTGCCCCATGTGTCCCGAAGTTCGCGAAGCAAAGCCTGGCGCCTGCCCCTCCTGCGGAATGGCTCTCGAGCCTGACGTTCTCGTTGCCTCCACGCGCACCGAATACACCTGCCCCATGCATCCGGAAATCGTGCGTCCAGCGCCGGGTTCTTGTCCGATCTGCGGCATGGCCCTCGAGCCCCGCATCGTCAGCGCAGCCGCCGAAGAGAATCCCGAACTGCGCGACATGACCCGCCGCTTTTGGATCAGCCTCGCGCTCACCTCGCCGCTCATTGCGCTCGCAATGGTAAGCATGTTGTCGCCGCAGATATTCATGGGCGGACTCTCTATTATCCATGGCGGCCGGTATGTGGTCACACCGTGGGCATCAATTTTGCCCTGGCTCGAACTCGCCCTCGCCACGCCAGTCGTGCTCTGGGGCGGCTGGCCCTTCTTCCAGCGCTTCTGGACTTCGCTCATTAATCGCAGTCCCAACATGTTCACGCTGATCGGCATGGGCAGCAGCGTCGCCTATGGATATAGCGTGATCGCCACGCTCGCGCCGCAAATCTTTCCTGACTCGCTGCGCGCTCGTTCTGGCAACATGGGCGGATATCCCGACGTCTACTTCGAAGCCGCCGCCGCAATCACCACCCTGGTTCTGCTGGGCCAGGTCTTGGAACTCCGCGCCCGCAGCCGCACCAGCGCCGCCATTCGCGCCCTGCTCGACCTCAGCCCCAAAACAGCACGCCTGCTCACCGACGGCCCAGGTGGCGAGCTTATAGAGGGCGAGCTTATCGAGAAAGATATCCCTCTCGATCAAGTCCATCCCGGCGATCGCCTGCGCGTCCGTCCCGGCGAAAAAGTTCCCGTCGATGGCATCCTGCTCGAAGGCCGGAGCACGATTGACGAATCGATGATCACCGGCGAATCGCTGCCTGTGGAGAAATCGCCAGACAGCAAAGTCATCGGCGCGACCATCAACGGCACCGGCTCGTTCGTCATGCGCGCCGAGCGTGTCGGGGCCGAAACTCTGCTCGCCCGAATCGTCCAACTTGTCGGCCAGGCGCAACGCAGCCGCGCTCCGATCCAGCGTCTTGCCGACCGCGTTGCCAAATGGTTCGTTCCTATCGTTGTCGCGATTGCCGTAATCACTTTTTTGGGGTGGCTCGCGCTCGGCCCCCAGCCGCGCTTCGCGCACGCGCTGGTCAACGCGGTCGCCGTGCTGATCATCGCCTGCCCCTGCGCGCTCGGCCTCGCAACTCCCATGGCAATCATGGTCGGCGTCGGTCGCGGCGCCCGCGCGGGCGTGCTCATCAAGAATGCCGAAGCCCTTGAAATTCTCGAAAAGGTCGACACGTTAGTCGTCGACAAAACCGGAACTCTTACCGAAGGCAAGCCCCAACTGGTAAGCATTGTTTTGTCGGAAGGCGATCGCAACGAAACTCTCCGTCTGGCAGCCAGTCTCGAGCGAGCCAGCGAACACCCTCTCGCCGCAGCCATCGTAACCGCGGCCGAAAAAAATAAATTGGCGCTCCTGCAGCCGACCGAAGTCGCCAGCATTACAGGGAAGGGAATTACCGGGGTGGTCGATGGCAAGCGAGTGGCGGTCGGCAACGCCGCTCTGATGCGAGATTTGGGAGCCTTCGCCAAGGCGAATACGCACTATCGCGATGCCAATCCCGAGGCCAGTTCCAGCCTTTGCGTCGCCATAGACGGCAAATACGTTGGCAATATCGCCGTCGCAGATCCCATTAAACCCTCAACGCCCAATGCCCTCCGCGATCTCAAAGCCCAGGGCATTCGCATCGTCATGCTGACCGGCGACAATCGCGCCACAGCCGCCGCGATTGCAAAACAACTTGGCATCGATGAGTTCGAAGCTGAAGTCTTGCCGGAAAGAAAACAGGAAATCATCCGCAAACTGCAAGGGCAGGGAAGAGTCGTCGCCATGGCGGGAGACGGCATCAACGACGCCCCCGCACTCGCGCAAGCCGATGTCGGTATCGCCATGGGAACCGGCACCGACGTTGCCATGGAAAGCGGCGGAATCACGCTGGTGAAGGGCGATCTCAGCGCGATTCTGCGCGCGCGCAATCTCAGCCACGCCACCATGCGCAACATCCGCCAGAATCTTTTCTTTGCCTTCGTCTACAACGCCATCGGCGTTCCTATCGCCGCGGGTGTCCTCTATCCGTTCTTCGGTCTGCTGCTCAGCCCAATCTTCGCCGCCGCCGCCATGAGTTTCAGTTCAGTATCGGTGATCACCAACGCGCTTCGACTTCGCAATGTGAAGCTTTAGCGAATCAGCTGAAAACACTTGCCGAACAAATGGGGAGAAGACGTGTGCCTGGGCGTTGACGCTTCAACCCCCGTGTGGGCGCGTCATATGATATCCCGGCACGGGAATGCCGGTTAAGTTTATAGAAACTGAAAAGAGTCCTGTTAAGGACGACACAATGCCATCGACCTACAGCTTCCCCAAATAATCAATCACGTCGGGCTCGGTCCAATCCACCGCACCAATAAACTTGCGTCGCACCACACCGTTTCGATCAATGACATAAGTCTCAGGAAACTTGAAAGTACCGTACAAATTATTGCTTTTCTGATCTGCGTCGCGCACCGAAAGCAGATTGACGTTGTGGTCCTTCAAAAACCGCCGGTAATTACCATCGTCCACATCCACGCTCACTGCCAGCACCGTAACGCCCTTCGCCTTCATCCGCTGCTGCATCTGTACCAGCGACGGCATCTCTTCAATGCACGGCGGGCACCATGTCGCCCAGAAATTCAGCACCACCACCTGCCCTTTCAATTGGCTCAGTGTCACCGTGCGATCGGTATCGCGGACCGTGAAATCGGGAGCAGCCGCACCAATTCGCGGCGGCCGCGTCCCGCTATAACAGCCTGAAAGCGCGAGCACGAGCAGAGCTATGGCAATCGAGCCTGGGACAACCGAGCCTGAAACAACCGAGCCTGGGAAACGAAGCCGTCGCACACAGCTATAATAATAGATTCGCTCATGCCCGCGACAGAGATAGTTCACGTTCAACCCGCGGTCTCGGTAGTCATCCCCGCCCGCAACGAAGAAGCCTGCCTGGGCGCGTGCCTGCAATCCCTCGTCACACAAACCGGATTGACTTTTGAAATCATCGTAGTCGACGACCACTCCACCGACCGCACCCGCGAAATCGCCACCGCATTTCCGCAAGTGCGAGTCATCGACGCCCCTCCATTACCCCCCGGCTGGACCGGCAAAAATAATGCCGTCGCCGCCGGAGCCCGTACCGCTCACGCCGCGTGGCTCCTCTTCACCGATGCCGACACCGTTCACCTGCCCGGGTCGCTCCAGCGTAGCCTCGAGGAAGCCGATCGCCGCGGCGCGTCCCTGCTTTCCTACTCTCCCGAACAAATCGTGAAAACGTTTTGGGAGAAGGCCATCATGCCCGTGATCTTCGCCGAACTCGCGGCCAGCTATCGCCCCTCCCAGGTCAGCAATCCCAAATCCTCTGCCGCCGCCGCCAATGGTCAATACATCCTGATCGCCCGTGACGCCTATGACGCCATCGGCGGACACGCCGCCATCGCCGACAACCTGCTCGAAGATGTCGCCCTCGCTAGCGCCGTCAAGCGCTCCGGCAGAAAAATATTTTTCCGCTATGGCCCCGGCGCCGTCCGCGCCCGCATGTACCACAACTTTGCCCAACTTCGCGAAGGCTGGACGAAAAATCTCGCGCTGCTGTTTCCGTCACCCGTGCGCCTGGCCGCGCTGCGAGCCATCGAGTTTGTCTTGATCATCTCAAGCTTCGCCATCGCAGTAGCCGGGCTGCACCACATCTCGCTTCTTTGGCGAGATGTGCGCCTTTACCTGGCCGCAACTCTTGCCATAATGTTGTACGCATTATTTATCCATCGAGTTCGCCGCGCCCATTTTTCCTGGGATGCGAATCTTCTCGCCCTGCTCGGCCTTCCTTTGTTCTCGTATTTATTGCTGCGCTCGCAGATGTTTCATAAGCGCGGAAAGGTCTGCTGGAAGGGCCGCGAGTACCCTGCAGAAACGACCGGCAGGGCCGCAGAAAATAAATTAAGCTCCGCACCGCAACATGCGGTATCTGGAAACTAGCAACCGATGACTGGAAACTGTTTTCTATGGTTTACTTAACTCGCAAAGCCGAATTCTCCGCCTCGCACTTCTACCACAATCCGGCGTTCACTCCGGAAGAAAACCGCCGCGTCTTCGGCAAATGCAACAATCCCAACGGCCACGGACATAACTACACCCTCGAAGTCACAGTGAAAGGAGAAGTCAATCCGCGCTCCGGCTTCGTCGTCGACCTCAAACAACTCAAAGATGTGATGCACCACGAAGTGCTCGACGCCATGGACCACCGTTTCCTGAACAAAGAAGTCCCTGAATTTCTCCATCGCATCCCGACCACGGAAAATATCGCCATCGCAATCTGGCAGCGACTCACGCCGAAACTCGCAGCCGCCAAACTGCACCGCGTGCGCGTCTACGAAACCCCTGACCTGTTTGTGGATTTTTACGGCGAACCGTAGGCTGGCAATGAAACAGTTCACGCCAGGAGCTAGAAGCTGAGAGATAGAAGCTAACTAAAATGAAAGCCCACCTCTCCCGCCGCTACCTGTTCTCCGCCTCGCACCGGCTCCACAGCGACGCCATGACCGACGCCGAAAACCAGGCCACCTACGGCAAGTGCAACAACCCCTTCGGTCACGGACACAACTACATCATCGAAGTCACCCTCAGCGGTCCGGTGGACGAGCAAACCGGAATGGTCTGCAATCTCACCGATCTCGACAGCTTCATGGAAAGGGAAGTGCTCGCCCGCTACGACCACGAAAACCTGAACGTGCTGAAAGAATTCGCTCAGGAAATCCCGACCACGGAAAATCTCTGCATCCAGATTTACGAAATAGTGCACCGCGGCTTCACTCACGCGCATCTTGAAAAGGTAAGGCTCGAAGAAACAATGATGAACTCCTTCGAGTACGCGGGCGGCGAAGCGATACATTAGCCGCACAGCGCCCGCAGAACGGAAGACGATTACAACGCCAATGAAACCAGCCAGCGACTCCGTAGCTACCCTCACCAGCGCCAGCTTCGAAGATCTCATCCAGGAAATGCTCGTCCGCCTCGGCGAAGACCCGCACCGCGAAGGCCTGCTGCAAACGCCCGAGCGGGTTCGCAAATCCATGCAGTTCCTCACCCGCGGCTACAACGAAGACCCCGAAACGCTGCTTAAGGGCGCGCTCTTCACCGTAACCTACGACGAAATGGTCATCGTCAAAGATATCGAAATGTTCAGCCTCTGCGAGCATCACATGCTCCCATTCTTCGGCAAAGTGCACGTCGCCTACATCCCTAATGGGAAGGTAATCGGCCTCAGCAAAGTTCCGCGCCTCATTGAACTGTTCTCCCGCCGCCTGCAAATTCAGGAACGCCTCACCACCCAGATCGCCGAGACCATCCAGAAAGTAATCGAACCGCAATGCGTCGGCGTCGTCATCGAAGCTCGCCACCTGTGCATGATGATGCGCGGCGTCGAAAAACAACATTCCGCCGCCGTCACGTCTTCGATGCTGGGCTGCTTCCGTGACTCGCAGGAAACGCGCCAGGAATTCCTCTCGCTAATCCGTCAGCGTTCGAACGGCATTTGATCGTGCAGAGCGGGAGCCATCGCCCGCTGCTTTTGACTTTGGAATCATTCGATCGTCTGGGTGCCCCACTTCTCGCCTCTTTTGCGACAACTGGGGCTTTCCGCTGCGGTAAGATGACATTCGCGAGGCGCATTCAGATCGTGGCGAAATCGGATTCCACAAAAGTTCACGCACGCCCCCCATTGCATAACCAGGTTGCCCTCGTAACCGGCGCCAGCAGCGGCATCGGCCTTGCCATCGCCCGTGCACTGGCGGCACAAGG
>Ga0307474_10000577_pt1 | contig 26488 bp, 24 predicted proteins | sample atmos_gasesECM1C_2_FD_203312 | JGI IMG/M metagenome (GOLD analysis project Ga0307474, IMG submission 203312) | Hardwood forest soil microbial communities from Morgan-Monroe State Forest, Indiana, United States - atmos_gasesECM1C_05 | ecosystem: Environmental > Terrestrial > Soil > Temperate... | reverse complement strand
ATTCGAAAATCAGAAACCATATTTGCCGGTACTAGCCTTTAAAGAAACGCACGGTCGGGTGAATCCTTTATGGACATGTAGGGACCGTTGGTGTTGAATAATGCAGCGCTTAGGTGAACCTGGTCCCGGTACCTAATGCGTCGGCGTCCAAGCCTGTGTTTCGGGTAGAAGCGGTTCTCCCGAACAACCGCAGCAGTCCCACGACGCGCGATCCAAATCAAAGTGTGCCGGTAAACTGTGAGTACTTCTCTCATGCTTGGCGCTGGGGTGTCCCTTCGAATTCACCCGGTGCCGCGCGGGCCGATCGTCAACGAAGACTTCTTCGGACTGCGTGAGAACCCGTTTAGCCTCACGCCCAACCCGCGTTATATCCATCGCACCCGCCACGCTCACGAAACCCTCGGCCGCATCACCCGCGGTATTCTCGACCGCAAGGGGGTGATCCTGCTCACCGGCAACGTCGGCACCGGCAAGACCACGCTGCTTTACACCGCACTGCATCTTCTTGATGGAAATCCAGCTGTTCAGCACAAGATCAAGACCGCCGTCATCGTCCACCCAACGCTGACCCGCGAAGAGTTCCTCGAAACCGTTCTGGATGAATTCGACGTGCAGTCCTCGTCGCAGCGCCGGCTGGCTCGTTTGGAAGCACTGCTGAAAATGTTGCTCGACGTTCGCCGCAAGGGCGGCCTCGCAGTTCTGGTCATCGACGAAGCGCAGATGCTGACCAGCGAGCTGCTTCAGGAAATTCGAACGCTGCTCGAGCTTCAGAGCTCGCCCGAGAAACTCCTCCAAATCATTCTGTGCGGTCAGCCCGCGCTCGAAGCCAAGATCAACGCGCTCAATCAGAGCGCTGTCCAGCCGCTCGAAGTCGTCCGCTGCACCGCGATGCCTCTGACGCAGGACGAAACGCGCGACTACGTCCAGCATCGTCTTCGAATCGCTGGCGCGCGCTCCGACAGCATCTTCTTGCACGAAGCCGTCGCGCGCGTGCATGAGCGGTCCGGTGGCATTCCCCGCCTTGTAAATCTGCTCTGTGCGCAGGGATTGTCGGTAGCAGCCAGCCGCCAGACGACTCGCGTCACGCCACGCATGATCGAAGACGCCGCGGCGAAGATCTGCGCGAAGGCGCAAGCGACGCGGATTCTTAAGCCAGCCGCACGAGAGGCGGAGCAAGTTTTCATCAAAACCGACCTGGTGGATACAGCGGCAGGCGCAGCAGCACGATCGACCTCAACCGCCGCAAGCGCTCGAACGACTCGCCGACAGAAACGGGCCGCGCGTCGCACTCGAATCGCCGAAGCGGCGCGGCGAGCCGCACAAGTCGATGCGCAAGCAATCGCAGAGCGTGTGCGCACTGCAGAAGAGACAAAGGCGCAGCAGCCCCAACTGGCTATCGGCATCGCGGCGGCTGTTTCGCCCTCGACGAAACCGGCACCAAAGCAGCTTGCACAAAAAGCGTCGCTCTCGCTTCGCGGTTTCGGCAGCTCCCTCTTGTCCTGGAATATGCGCTTGAATCGTTGGTGTTCTCAGCAATTCACCAACAAGCTCCGCGGTAAGCGCCTCATTCAGATTGGTTCGGCGGGAATTCTCCTGCTCGCGGTCGCCGAAGTGATCGGCGCTCTGGCGCCAGCCCATGTCGTACATGTCGCCTTCGGCTTCATGGGCATGCTCTTCATCGACATCGCCGTAGGTCTCGGCCTATATCTTCTGTTGATCAGTCGCGGCCTGGTAGGCACCCGCCCCGGCTGGGCCCAAGCCTTGCTCGATTCGTGGTCCTCTCTACTCCGCCGCTCGGGCTGACGCCACTCCTCTTCCCACCACGTCATCTCGACCCCACAACAGGGTTCCGTCCGACTCGCCGGCCGCCAAAACCTCGTTACACCGCGCCCGATGCGTCTGCTCTCGCCCAAGCAGCTCCTCGCGCCGGACGCCGTCCGCGCCTCTTTCGGAACTGAATCTCAGCTGGCAGGCCAATTTCCAGTTTCCAGACCCTAAGCGATTTCCCCGCGCTTCGCCAGATCCCGTATCCGATCCGACGCCCGAAACGCCAGCGCCTCGATCGTCATCGTCGGCTGGCCTCGGCCCGACGTCACCATGCTACTCCCGTCGCACAAGAATAGATTCTTCACGTCATGCGTCCGGTGGTCCGCATTGATAACCGAAGTCTTGGGATCATTCCCCATCCGGCAAGTCCCGAGCAGGTGCACCGCGAACGACTGCTCTTCGATCGGGAACGACCACTTCTGCTTGGCCCCAGCCGCGTCGAGCAACTCGAGCCCGCGAGCATTGAGCCAGGTCGCCAGCTTCAAGTCATCCGGATGATCCTGGTAGGTCGTGCACAAGGCCGGAAGCCCCCAGTCGTCCTTCACATTCGCATCGAGCGAAAAGTTGTTCGTCTCCAGTGGCAGCGACGTGCCGTGCGACATGACTTCCATCGAACGCGTGAAATTGTGCGCCAGCGTGTCCTTGAATGCTTTGCCCCAACGCGGCGTGCCTGGAGGCAAAGCGCCGTTGGCAAATCCGATCGGCGTGAGGTCGAATCGCGCGTCGATCCCGCCACCGCCGTAAAAGCCAACCTTTTGCGCATCCAGTTCATAAAAATCGTGAATAACCCGGCTGACCGCAAACCCCTTGTAATCGTTGAGCGGTTCCTCAAAAACCCCGATGGAAACCGCTCCCGAATTGAACATCAGGTACTTACCGACCAACCCGCTCGAATTTGCCAGGCCATTGGGAAATTGCTTGTTCGCGGAAAGCAACAGCAAGCGCGGCGTCTCGGCCCCATTCGCCGAAATAACAACCGCCTTCGCTTTTTGCAGATGCACATTTCGCTGCGCATCAAAATAAACGGCGCCGGTCGCGCGCCCGGTCGCATCAACCTCAATCTTATGCACATAGGAGTTCGGGCGAATCTCGCAGCGCCCGGTTTTCTCGGCGACGCGAATCGCAGCCGCGAGCGAACTCGACTTGGCTCCCACCTCGCAACCGAACCCAAGACAGAATCCGCAATTCACGCAAGCGCTGCGGCCCGCGCGGGGCTGCGACAAAATCGCCATCGGCGCCGGAAATGGATTCCATCCCAGCTTCCGTCCGGCCTGTTCCAGCAGAACGCCCGACGATTTCGTCGGAAGCGGCGGCATCGGATAAGGCTTTGATCGCGGAGGATCGAACGGACTCGCGCCCGCCAGACCCGACACTCCGATTTCCCATTCGACCTTGGTGTAGTAAGGCTCCAGGTCGGCGTAGGTGATCGGCCAATCCGCTAAACCCGTGCCGGCAATCGGGCCGATCTTGCTGCGCTCCACGAAATCAATTTCGTGCAGGCGCCAGAAATTCGCGGTGAAGTGCACGCTCGTCCCGCCGACCAGCCGGCCATACATAATCGTCCGCTGTTGTTTTGCGACCTCCGACGAAGTCTTCCGGAACGTGTTCGGTTGTAACTTCGGATGATTCGTCAGCAGGTCTTCGCCGAGAACCTTGATCTCGTTGTGCGTGAAATCCGCTTCCGTCAGGTACGGCCCCTGCTCCAATACAACGACGCGAAATCCGTTCTGCGAAAGCTCCTTCGCAATGATTCCGCCCGCAGCGCCGGAACCAACGACGACAAAATCCACTTCATCCGACGTCTTGTACTTCGGCATGTCGGGCGTCATGACTGCCCCTTGTCCGATGCCGGACTGATCGCCCGCCAGCCCGCGTAATCTTTATCGTAGTAACCGAACGGAGCGTGAAACATGTGCTCGCGCTCGCGGCCAATGACGGTCCAGCCCACGCCTTTCGGATCTCCCCCCGCATCCGGATCGAGCAGAAACGCCACGATGGTATGAGTGCGAACCGTTTCAAAGAAACTGTTTCCGTTTTTTCGCGGAGTGTACGGCCTGCGCGATACTTTCACATCGGTGGCTTCAAACGTATGCAGGATTTCATCCTGCTGCTCGGGGGTTGCGGCGGAAAATTTGTCGATCGCCGGAAACATTTCGTGGGCGCGCCCCTCGATCTCAGGCAATCCTTCGTGGTAATCCTTCTGCTGGTCGACGGCAAACGTCGTCAGCGCGCGATCGATGAAATACACGACCCCGGCTTCATGCGCTCCCGGCGTGTCCGTCGTGGGAATGATCCGCGCGCAGATCGCGTCGATCTCTACGGCTTGTGCCGGAGTAAGAAATCCCAGCTTGGCGGTTTCAGGAGCTTGTACAGCTTGGCGGGCGTGCGTAGCGGCGGAGAGGAGCGAGGGCCAATGCGAGGAAACCCAGACTGCCGTTAGGCTGCTACACGAACGCAATAGAAAATCGCGACGGTTCAGATCGTTCATCATAATTGTTGTTGGGCTCGAGCGACTCTGCAGTGACTCTAGGATGCACTATTGTAGCGGTCAAGAACAAAGCTCCGATAGCTGAAATTGAAAACTTGCATCGAGTCCCTAAAACTAACGTGGCCGGTTTGCGGCCAACTGCGCCGCTGGTGTAGGATTTCAAAACACCGAAAGCGCAATTGATTGAGATAGTTCCGGACTTACGGGCCGGATTCGTGAAATACGCATGGCTACGCTTACAGGCGGCATCGGGACAGGAAGCAAGTGGCTGCTGGACAAAATTGTCGGAACGCTGGCCGCTACGGGTGTGAACCCTAATTTCCTCACCTTCCTCGGTCTCGTCGTGAATTTCATAGCTGCGGCGGCTTTCGCCGTCGGCCATTTTTTCACCGGCGCACTCATCATCTTCTTCGCAGGCTTCCTCGACATGCTTGATGGCCAGGTCGCGCGCCGCCAGAATCGCGTCACCGCGTTCGGGGCGTTCTACGATTCCACACTGGATCGCTACGCCGATATGGCGCTGTACATGGGCCTGCTCGTCTATTATTCCGTCAGCGGCCGAACGCCCTACGTCGTGCTCGCCGCGGTGGCGACAGCTGGCTCCGTGATGGTCAGCTACGCGCGCGCGCGCGCCGAATCGCTGATTCCCCTGTGCAAAGTCGGATTTATGGAGCGCCCCGAGCGGCTCGTCCTTCTGATCATCGGCGGCGTCTTCAACCGCATGGCCGCCGTCCTCTGGGTGATCGCCGTAGTCTCGACGATCACCGTCATTCACCGCATCGTCTTCACCTGGCAAGAGACCCGCGCCGGCCGCACCCTCCCCGGCATCCGCCTCAGCCTTTAGCTCGCTTCAGCGTCCTTCTTTAAGTCGCGCTTCGATCGGTGCTTCGATGATCGTGCGTACGCGGTCTCGCAAAGCCGGCACATCTTCCTTCTTCATGCCCTTTGTCTCGATCGTTCCGTGGATCACGACGGTTACCGTCTGCGGCCACAGCATTCCGTGGCCGGTGCGGTGATGTTGAAACGATCCGACCAGGCTCACCGGCACAATCGGAATGCCAAGCTGCTGCGCTACACGGAAGCCGCCATCCTGAAACGGATTGAGATGCCCGTCGCGGGTGCGCATCGCTTCGGGAAAAATGATCAGGCTCGTGCCGCCATCGATCGCATCCTGCGTGAGCCGCCACATGCGCTTCAAATCCGAAGGCCGGCGGACGTCGGGCACCGGAACATTTCCGAAACGTTTCATCAGCCAGCCGTAAGCGGGGATTTTGAAATGTGATTCGAGCTCCCATCCCCGAACGAATTGCGGAATCGCGCAGTATAGAAAAAACGGATCGAACAGATTGACGTGATTCACCATGAAGAAACACGTCCGCTTCGGATCGAAGTCCGGCGCGCGGCACCCGCGTACTTTTGCGCCTGAGAAAAAGACGATGCGGCGGCAAAAGGCGCGCTGCAGCCAGTCGTGTTTTCGCGGATCGAGAAATGCCGCAAGAAAAACGAGAAGCGGTGCGGCCAGAAAGAAATGGAGGTACGTCACGGTCCACAGCAGGAAGCTGCGCACCGAGAGCCAGGCACGCTTCATATATACACGTCCAGCGCGGCCGGCAAAATATCGAGCGACTTGCACGTCAGTGAAACAATTTCGCCGTCAATCATTACATCGACCGGCACCGGGATGTTGAATTCGACGTGACGCACCGAGCGCCGCGAAGCCAGCGGATGCTTGATGTGCGTGCCGTCGTAGAGCTTTGGCAGCATTCGCACCAGTCCGAGACGCCCGATCGGCCCCCACCGCACGAATTCGATGTAGCCATCCGTAGGATCAGCGTTGGGCGCGATCATCATCGTCCCACCGGTGTACTTGCTGTTGTTGAATGTGAGAAACAGGCAGCGCCGCTCATCCCAGTCTTTGTCGTCGTCGCAGCGCAGCGCAAACGCGCGGCGCTGAAGTTGCGCGACACGCACAAACACTCCGAGAAGATAGCCGAGATGCCCAAGCGCCTTGAATCGACGATTCGTGAGCGCCCCAACGTCAGCCGTGAAACCGATGCTCAGCAAATTGAACGAGTACACTTCGCCGGTGCTGTGCGTGAGTTTGACCAAATCGACGGGCCGCTTGCGTCCTTCCAGGATCGCCTTCAACGACGCGTCAGCTCCATCTGAGGTGAAGTCGCGCAGAAACGAGTTGCCGGTGCCAAGTGGCAAAAATCCAAGCGAAATCCGCCGCTTCAACGCTCCGGCCGCAAATACGCCGTTCAAAATCTCGTGCGCTGTGCCGTCGCCGCCCACCGCAATAAATTGGCGATAACCCTGATCGAACGCTTCTTTGGCAAGTTGCGTCGCATGACCGGCCGCCGTTGAAGCAATCACATCGATGTGCAACCCAGCTTCACGCAGCCGCGCCAGCGCCGGTCCGGCAAGTTTCGCGGACCGCCCGCCACCTGCAGCCGGATTTACGATAGCGAAATAGCGTTCCATCGAGACGCTGTATGTCTCCCGACCCAAAGACGAACGATGTTACAGAGACTTCACCGCGGTTGCGCGGTCGAGTTTCGCGAGTTGTTCCGCCAAAACATTTCTTTTTATCTTAAGCGATGCCGTGCGTGGGAAGTCGCCATCAAAAACGACGATACCGTGAACGCGTTTGTAGTTCAGCAAACGGCCGTTGAGAAACGAGACCGCTTTCTTCAGTTCATCGTTGTAAGTCTGGCCATTTTCGAGATGGATGACGAGCAACAACTGCTCTCCAACCATGGAGCGCTGCGGCCAGACATAGTTCGCAGCGAAGACGCAAAATTCCTTCACGGGCAAGGGCTCGAAGACGGCTTCAATATCTTCGGGATAGATGTTCTTCCCTTCTTCCGTGACGATCATGTTTTTCTTGCGCCCGAAAAGTTGCAGATGCCCGCTGCGGTCGAAGCGGCCCAGATCGCCGGTGCGCAACCAACCCTCCACGATCGTCTCGGCGGTCAGCTCCGGCTCATTCAGATAGCCTGCCATCACAGTCCTGCTCTGCACTTGCACTTCGCCGATTCCCTCTTTGTCGGTGTCGACGACGCGAACGCTCATCCCCGGCAGCGGCTTGCCCACGGTGTCTGCGCGGAACGGATGCAGATCGTTCACAGTGATCGCTGTGCCCGCCTCGGTGAGTCCGTACCCGTTCGCGACCGGAATTCCCAAATCGTAGAAAAACTGCAGAGTCTGCGGTTCCGTGAACGCGCCCCCGACAATAATCGCGCGCAACTCGCCGCCAAACGCGGCGTGCACCTGCTTCAGCAACATGCGGCTCAAGCCAAGCCGCGGATGGCTCTTCGTAAGCGCCTTGTTCACGCCGACGAGCGCCTCGAATATCCGCCGCTTTCCCGGAGTCAGCGCATCGAATCGCGCCTGCAATCCCTTTTGCAGATTCTTCAGCACCAGTGGCACGAGACTGACGTAGGTGATCTTGTACTTTGGAAACGCCTCGCGCACAAATTCCGGCCGCAACGTTCGCAGATGCACGACCGCCGCGCCACAGGTGAACGGCCCGAAAAATCCAACCATGAAATCGATCGCGTGATTCGTCGGCAGAATGCTGAGATAGCGAAATCCTGGCGCGAACGGATACAGCGACGTGAGCGCGACGCATTGCTCGAGGTAATTGTCGTGCTTCATCATGCAGCCCTTCGGTCGGCCGCCGGTGCCGGACGAATAGACGATCGTTGCAAGATCGCTGCGCTTGCGAGGGGCAAAAACCGGTTCCTGTTTACTCCCCTGCGTGTCTTCCCAACGCTGCGCGCCGCCGAGGTCCGCGTTCGCAGGTGCTTCCGTGACAAGCACATGCTGCAGATTCGGCGCATTGGTGCGTCCCGGCGGCGCCACCAATTGCCGCCATACCGGATACTCGGTGATGAGCACGCTCGCGCCCGAATGCGCCAGCAATTGCCACTGCTCGTCGGGAGTTAACTTGTAATCGAGCGGCACGAGCACGCCGCCGCCGAAAAAAATCGCGTACGCCGAGATCAGCCACTTCGACTGATTCGTCATGATGATTGCGGCGCGATCGTCTGGACCAAACCCCGCGTCCTGCAACGCGCGCGCTAGCGGATGCGCACGCTGCTGAAAATCGCGATACGTGAGCCGCTCTTTTTCGCGTTCGCGATCGGCCTCGACTAGGCACGTCTCGTTCGCAAATTCATTGAGCGCGTCTTTGAGCGCTTCGCCGATGGATTGATACTTCGAGAGATCGAGCATTACAGGCGGGACTGAATGCGAGAAGCTAAGGTGCGGAAATCGCTGACGCCCTGCACTTCGTAGTCGGGCAACTCGATATTGAAATGATTTTCGATGCGGCTCAGCAACTCGAGTGTTTGCAAGCTGTCGATTCCCAGCTTCTTGAAGAAATCGTCGTCAGGCGCGAGCGAGCCCGGCGGCACGTTGAAATGCTTCGTGGCCAGGTCAAGGATCTCCTGCGTGGTTTGGTCGATGGTGCGCATGGATAGGTCAATTTATCACTATCCCGGGGAAGATGAAAATTCTATGCAGGCAGACGCCTTAGAGCAAAACCAGGCCTCGCCGGATACCCATCGCGACGGCTTCGGCGCGGCTCGCGGCGCTGAGCTTGCCGAGAATCGAGCCCACGTGGAATTTCGCCGTGTGGTCGGAGATGTTCAGTTTGGCCGCGATTTCTTTGTTGCCGAGTCCGGCTGCCAGCATTTGCAAGACTTCCCTTTCGCGCTTTGTCAGCGCCTCAGTGAATTCTTCCGCCGCACGTGATGTATTCACAGCCGCATGCGGAATCGCGCCAATCGTGGTCGGGTGCAGGACGATAAGTCCAGACGTGACCGCGTGAAGCGCAGCAATCAACTCTGTAGGTGAGACTCCTGCCGGCAGAACGGCTCGCGCGCCTTGTCGCAGCAGGTCCGATCCGGCCGCGGCGGTGTCAGCGCTTTCGAGAACAACGATCGGAATGTCCGCACCAATGTCCGAGGAACTTGCCGACAAGCCCGAGGCAGTTGCGCCGGATTCACGCGACGCATCGACGACGATGACGTCGGGCTCGGCTTCCGGTTCGGACAACAATCCGGTCGCCGAGTCAAGATCGACGGCGTTGCCGACGATCTCAATCTCGGGATTCGCGAGCAGCTGCTGCAGCCCGCTCCGAGCTAACGGCGACGCGGCGACGATGAAGACTCGAATCACGCCGCGACGCCGCTCCGCAACGCCGAATTGCCAAGCTGAACCGTAACCCGCCGGACGCGGGTGTAGTCGCCGCGAAGAAATTCCAGACGCAAAGTGCGCGATCCTTCCCCGCGTAACGCGCGCGACAAATCCTCGAGAACCGAGAACGGCCTGTCTTCGGCGCCGACCAAAATGTCTCCGGGTATCAGGGATGCGCGCGCCGCGGGACTCTCGGGCTCGACGTTCAGCACGACGAGGCCAAACGCCTTCGCGCTCCGATTTCCGTTGCGCGGAACCTGCACCGGATACAGCGTGACTCCGAGCCAATTTTCGGACGCTTGCCGGTTCGACCTTCCGCCGGCAAGAAAGTCCGTGACAGCGTCACTGGGAATCGCGAGAGCGAGCTGCCACGCGACCATGGTGTTGATGCCGATCACGCGGCCCGCGGCGTCGGCAAGCGGCCCGCCAGAACTTCCCGGAGCCAGGCGCACGCCGGCTTGCACCCATTTTTGCGCACCGAGTCCGGGCACCGGACCGACAGCGTGGATCACGCCCGTGGTGAGGGCCCCGACAAATCCCATGGGATTGCCGATCGCGATTGCCAGCTCGCCCGGCCGCAGTCGCGACGAAGTGCCGATCGCGGCGGCGGGCAGGTTCGATGTGCGCACTCGGATCGAAGCGATGTCGCGAACGGGATCGGACGCGATCACGGTGGCTTCGAGTTCGCGCGAATCCCACAGCTGCACGCGGAGCTGTTTTCGCTGGGCCACGTGCGCGTTGGTGATGATGACGCCGTCGCTCGACCAGATCACGCCGGAGCCGTTGCCGCGGCCACCAGCGTTGATTAATACCGTGGATCGGCGAAGCGATTCCGCGATTTCCCCGAATCCGTTCACGCTCATCACTCGCCTCCGTGCGGCCGTTCCGCGACTGTGATTTCAGCTTCTTGCAGCGCGCCGCCGCGCACGAACCCGATGGTGAATGGCTTGCCGATCGCGGAACCGTGCAATTTGGAATGGATGTCTTCCAGGCGGCTGACGATATTTCCCGCGAGCGTCGCGATGATGTCGCCGATCATGAGTCCGGCTCGATTCGCAGGGCTATTCGGCTCGATCTCGAGCACGATGACGGCGGTGCGTTCTTCGCGCTTGAGCATTTGGCGGAGCGCTTCGGGCAAACGCACGGGCTGCAGACCGACTCCGAGATATCCGCGCGGGATGCGGCCCTTTTCGAGCAGCGTGTTGACGACGTTGTTCACGGTGGCTGCTGGAGTCAGCGTGGAGCCGAAGCGACCGAAGCGAGGAGTGATGACGCCGATGATTTTTCCGGCGGCGTCGACGACTGCGCCGCCGACGGCTGTCGGTTGAATCGAGACGTCGAGGCGGACGTAGGGAGTGAGTGAGACACCGGTCCAGGTCTTGCGCTCAAGCGCGACGAGACTGACGACCCCGAATGCGGCGACCGGGCCGCTGGCGCGCGTGCGGCCGACGGCAAGAATCAGACTGCCGGGCTTCAGTGCAGTTGGATCGCCGGCGTTCGCGATCGCAGCGGTCGCTTCCGCGCATTTCAGTACGGCGAGATCAGTGGAAGGATCGCGGCCTACCAAAGTTGCTTGGGCGACGCGGCCATCGGCGAGAGTGACGCGAATATCTTCGTCGCGGCGCAGAGCGTGTTCCGAAGTGACGATCACGCCGGGACGCCAGACGACGCCGCTTGCCGAGCCACGCGGCTCGGAATGCACCGCAACGACTGTCGCTGCCGCCTGCTCGGTGGCAGACGCCAGAGCATCGGATAGTTCAACGAGTTGAGAATCCATGTACAACCTCCTTGAACAAGATGCAGGAAGCGCCGGGGCAACTACATCCGCCGATCGGGTAGGTGGGACCTGGAAGGTTGGCTAGGTTTTCGGCGATTTTTAGTGGGTTGAGCGCTTCGCGGAGCGCGAGCGAATGCGCTACGCCGCGATGCGCAGACGCTTTCGGCGTATCGCTATGGAACCGTGCTTTCCATCAGCTCGATGCGATTGCCGAATGGATCGAAAACGTGCGTTCGTCGGAAGTTGCCGACGGGCGTATCTGGCTTTGTGGCGAGCCCGGCGCGTTCGCACGCTGAAACGACCTCGTCGAGATTGTCGACGATGAACGCAGGATGCGCGCGTTTCGCTGCATGAAAGTCGGCTTCGATGCCGAGGTGCAGATTTACCGGGCCAGCGGTGAGCCAGATGCTGTTACGCCCGGCCATCGACGCGGGCTTCTGCTGCTCGCTGAAACCGAGAATGCCGATGTAAAACGAGCGCGCGGATTCATCGCCGCCCGCGGGAATCGCCACCTGTACGTGATCGAGATTAAGGATTGGCATCGTGTGACGTAGGGAGCGGTCCGCCCCCGGCCCAGGGGGAGACGCAGAAGTAGCTCCCGTGGAGACCTGAAGCGAGGAACATCAGTGCCGCGAGGACGAACAGAACGACCAAGCGAAATTTGTTGATGCCCATGGATTCGTAACAGCTTAGATTCGATCGGGGCGGATTTCGTTACTTCAATTTATGTTTGTGAACTAGGGGAGATACGGCATCGCGTCTTTCGATTCGACGAATTTCTTTAGCGCTGCGATGACTTCGGGGCGAATGAAGAGTTCGCAGAAGAGGTCGATTTCTTGGCGTAATTCTGCGCGAGGAATCGGTTTGATGAACTTTTTTGCGGTCACGCGCGTTGCGGGGTTGAACTTGGTGATTTGACCGGCGGTGGCGCGGGCTGCTCGCAGCGCTTCACCTTCGGAAGCAAGTTGCGCTACCAAGCCGACGGCTTGCGCCCGGGTGGCGTTCACGCTGCGGCCGGTAAGCAGCAGGTCGCGGACAAAGCCGTTGCCGAGATCCCGTTTTAGCCGCGGAATACCACCGAACCCTGGGATGAATCCGAGGCGCAATTCCGGGAATGCGAAGCGCGCCATCTTGTCAGCCACAATGATGTCGCAGGCGAGAGCGAGTTCGAGCCCGCCGCCGAAGCAGACGCCGTGCACCGCTGCGACCGTGACGAACGGCGCTTCGTCGATCGCGTTGAGGACCACATGAATGCGTTCGAGAAACTCGCGCATTTTTGCGACGCGCTCTTGGTTTGAGATTGGCGCCGCGGCGCGTTCGTAGAGTTCGCGTAAATCACCGCCGGCGGAAAAGCCCGCCTTGCGGGCGCTCGTGACGATGCAGGCAGCGGTGTCAGGCGCGAGTGCCGGAATCGCGGCGACGAATTGTTCGAGCTCCGCCAGCATCGCTGTGCCGATTTCGTTTGCGGGTTCGCGGTCGAGCGTTAGCTCAACGACGCCGTCGCGCCATTCCCAGCGAAGAGTCTTGCCTGTGAAAGGTTTCATGTCGTCAGCGATGCGAGAAAAGCTTACTACACTCCAATTCGCAACCCGAGGTCGATGCGATTACGTTTTCTGCGCATAGAGCGAGTCGATTTGCGATGCGAAACGTTCGTTAATCGCGGTGCGTCGCAGCTTGCCCATTGCGGTCAAGAGTCCCGACTCCGGCGTCAATGTTTCGCTCAAAACGGTGAAGTTGCGAATCTGGCGGTAGTGCGGCAACTCGCGATTCAAATCATCAAGTGCGGCTTGGACCGTCGTTTTTTCAACCGATCCGGTCAGCAGTACACACACATATCCACGGCCGTTGCCGACGAGAATCACGTGCTGAGCCGCGGGTAAAAGCTGCGCGAGCTTGTCTTCAATCGGTTCCGGGGGAATCTTGTGGCCGGAATTCAGGATGAGTAGATTCTTGACGCGGCCGACGATGCGCCAGTTTCCGTGCTCGTTTTTCTCCCCTTGATCGCCGGTGTGAAACCAGCCATCGCGAAGCACCGCGGCAGTTTCTTCTTCTCGATTCCAGTAGCCCGGGAAAATGTTTGGCCCGCGCACAATCAATTCGCTTTCTTGGCCGACTTTCATCTCGATGCCGTCGATGGTTGGACCGACGTGGCCGGTATCAACAATTCCATCAGGATCGTCTGTGGTGCAAATTCCCGTCGTCTCCGTAAGTCCGTAAACTTGCAAGACGCGAATGCCGAGCATGCGAAAAAAGTTCTGCGTCTCTGGCGCAAGCGGCGCCGAGCCGCAGATCAATGCGCGTAGATTCGGACCGAAGCGTTCCTTGATCTTGGAGAAGATCAGCGCCCGGCCAACCGCCAACCATATCCCGTCGAACGACTGCGCCGCTCCGTCGATTTCGCGCTGTGCGGCGGCTCGTGCTCGCTCGTAAAGTGACCGAATCACCGATGGCCGCTTCGAGATCGCGTCGTCGACACCACGACGGACTCTCTCCAGCAGCGTCGGGACGTTTAGAAAATAGTGAGGCTGCGACAAGCGAATCTCATCAGCAAGCTTACTGAGGTCGGTCGAAAGGGTAACCACGCTATCTCGCAACAAGAAGGTCAGCGTCGCAATCCACGAAGCAGCGAAGTTCAGCGGTAAATAGTGGAATACGCTGTCGGCTCCTTGCGAGCCGCGCATGAGTTGATTGAAACGGTACGTTGTGCGTTCAAGTATGAACGAGACGTTGCCAATATTCAGGCAAACGCCTTTCGGCTCGCCCGACGTGCCCGACGTGTAGACGATCGTGACCAAATCGGAGTCGGCTCGTGGATTGAGTCGCACACCGCCCGTTTGCTCTTCTCCGCGGCCGATCGCGCTCGTCGCAAGAATTTCGTCGAACAGAACGGTGTTGCATGTGAATCCAGCGTCGGCCGGCCAGGCCGCGTTGATCGCACCGCGCAACGCACCGCCGTCGGCGATCAGCATCTTCGGCTGGCAGTCGCGCATCACTGCAACCAGTTCGCCCGCAGCCTGCCGATAATAGAGGGGCACTACCACGAGACCTTCGACCATCAGCGCGAGATCGATCGCGATCCATCGCATCGAGTTCGGCCCGAGTATTGCGACGCGATCGCCCGGCGAAAAATTGCGACGACGGATCCAATCCTGTGCTCGCCGAATCTGCTGCAGCAATTGCGTGCCTGTCAGTTCGCGGAACTCTTCGCCCTGAATTTCGCGGACCACGACGCGCGGCGCGCTCTTTTCCAGTTGCGCGAAGATGTTTTCAAGGAAGTTAGGCATCGGCGGAAGGAGAGTGAGCTCGGGTTCGTGTCGGATTCCGTTCAGCGTGAAACAGCTACAGCCTGGGCCGGCGCTGTCAGCGCCGCGTTGTCATACCGCTCGACCAAACCTCGAAGAGTCGGGTTGAGCGGTGGCAAATAATCTTCCCAGCCCAAGACGTCGGTGCGCAGCGGAAATTCAGGATAGGTCTGGCGCACAACACCTTCCAGGATCGTGCCCATACGCGCCATCACTTTGAGATTCCGAACGACAGTCTGTCCGATGCCTTCGCGCACCGAATCCGCGCTCGCGTAGAGCGTTTCCATCACGCTGAGAAGCTTCGGCTCGAGCTCTGGGTCATCCACGGTGAGAAACAAACGTTCGTGGCCGCGCTCGCGCATCAGGTTCCGAATGCGCTCGTCCATGGTCACGCCCGCCGACGCGACTAACGCCGGCATGCACGTCACGATGCCGTGATAACGCGACGCTACCATGTACGAGCACATGCGCAGAATCGAAACGAGCTCAAACATGTTGTAGTCGTCGGACGTAAAAATCGGCGCGCCTGGCAGGAATTCGCGCATCGAGCGGCACGCAAAGGCGTCGAGTCGCTCCATTGCAACGAGAATCGGAAACACGTTGTGGCGCGATGCAAACGCGGCTGCGGCTTTGCCGAATCCGGAAATGTAATGCCGATACTTGCGGTCAACTTCGGCGCCAGACTCGTGAAAATACACGGTGCGATACTGCGCTTCCTTGTAGGCGCCGGTCGTTACGCGCGCAATATATTTCGCGATCGACGCCTTGACGGGCCAGACGAACGGGTGAATCGGGCACAACACCAGGATCGGCGTCTTCTCGTCCCAACCTGCTTCGCGCAAAACTTTGCGCGCGTATTCCGGCGGATTCGGCTCGAACGTCCACGCCGTATCGGTACCCAATTCCGTCGGCACGCCCAGCTTGCGAAGCAAGTCTTGCGATTCGACGTTGCGCGTGATCACCAGCGAGTCGTGGACATAGCGCTCGCACATGTCGCGGATGAGCGGGTCCATTTGCCCCGCCTCACCGCCGTAGCCGAGCGAAATTTTATTTTCCGCCGACGCCAACCCCAGCGAGCCGATCATCATCGTCGTCAGTGCGTTCGCGAATTTGCTCTTGAACATCGAGCCTTCGCAGGTGATGACCCCGTGATTCTGCTTCACTTCGCGAAATACAAACGGCGGAAACATATCGGGCAGTCGCACTTGTCGCGTGCCCTCAAAATACCCCGCTGAGCGGTTGAAATCCTGTGACATCACGCTGAAGTCGACATTTTCCGCGCCCAGCACATGCCGGCATTGTCGCAGCATCTCCTGCACGCGTACGTCGGAACCGGTATTGCGCGTGCCGTTGTATCCGGCAAACAGCAGCTTCAGCTTCTCGCCGGGCGTCCATCGCTTGCCGAGACCAAACATCCAGCTGAAGCGCCTGATTTCGATCAGCGCGCTGACCCATGCGACAAGAAAAAAATCCGTCATGCGTGTGCGCTCCCGGCAACAACCGGATTGCCTGCCGACGGCGTGGCCTTTGGATTCGATGGCCACGGCTTCGCCGGATACCGAAATTTATTCTCGCGGCTGAATTTTAATAGCGGATAAGCGTACGTCGTAAATTTTGCCGGCGGCTTTCCACCCATTTCGCTAACGACGCGCGAGTTATCGAATACCGTATTCCAATCGAGATACGGCCAGAAAACTTTGAGCAGTGAAGCTCCCCGTCCGACGGAACTGTTCCTGCGTGACAACCAATCGACGGTCGCCGAAAAAGTCCTGCCGAGTGATGGTACGTACTTCGGCTTCATCCCACCCCTGGCCTTTGCCAGTGCCGTCGTAATCTCGCGATAGGTCTGCGCGCCGGTTCCCGCCGACAGATGATAAATCCCAAACGCCGGCTCGGGTCTCTGGTGAATTGTCACGATGGCATTCCCCACGTAATCCGCGGGAATAATGTCGATGCGATCGTTGGCCCGCAGCGGCAATACCGGCAGCCTCGCCAGGACATCGAACGCCTGCACCATATCAAATTGTGAAGTTTCCGCGCGACGGCTATCGCCCATCACGATCGCCGGGCGGAAGATCGTTCGCGGCACGTCGGGCAACAGTTGATGGACCATGTGCTCGCCGAATTTCTTGGTGCGCGCGTAGGGATCGTAGTCGGATCGTGACCAGTCGATCGCTTCGTCTTCTTTCACAACTTCGTTCTGCCGCTTACCCGCAACAGCTACCGTCGACACGTGTGAATAGCGCAGCACGCCGTTGCGATTCTGCGCGCGCCGCGCCAACTGAATCACTTCCAGCCCGCCGCGCAAATTCACGTTCAGGCATTGCTTTTCGGATTTTCGATTCAAGGAAGCCGCGCAATGAATCAGCGAACTCGTCGTGTCCACCAGCGAATGATACTCATCGTCGGACAAACCAAATCGCTCTGACGTCAGCTCGCCGCGAAAAATCGTGATGCGTGAATTGAGATACTCGAAAAATTCAGGAAAGCCGAGATGCAACTGCAGTGATTGCCACAACCGCTCGCGTGCTTCCTCGTCGGATTTCGCGCGCACCAGCAGATTCAGCGGCTCGCGGTATCCGGTCAGAAGTCCGGCGACCAGATAGCTGCCGAGATATCCGGTCGCGCCGGTTACGAAGATCGCCATAAAGGATCAGCCGGCTGCGCGGGATTCCCAGCCGCGGATGCCCGCGCCGATTGTGCGGACCAATCCAGTTCTCGCGGAGTTCGCGATTCCAATGGACGGCCCTCCATCAGCGGGTAGCACCAGCGGCGCAACGCCGGGATGTGAATATTAATCCAGTAGTTCCACCAGTCAATCGATTCGGGATCGAACTCGAACGCATGCTTTTCGTCTCCGGGAAGCGCCGCCGAAAGCAACCGCGCGTTCTCGCACTCGAAGACATGTTCGTTGTGCAGGATAAATGGCTCGTACAATTCGATCAGCTTTTCGGCCCGGCCCAGATCGCGTTCTTGCCGCGCCAAAGGGCCTTTTTTCATGTGCAGCGTGGTCGCCGCGCGATTGATGCGCGACACGACGGCTTTCTGCATCGGAATCGACATTCGTTCATAGCGCTGCTTGGACACTGGGATCGTCTCAAACTTCACCTTGAGCCACGGATCGATGCCCGGCTGTCGCTTGTAGTATTTGCGATGCGCCAGGCCGGTCAGCTCGATGCTGCGGCCCATGTTGACTGGATTCACCGCCGAAGTCGCGAGTTGATACATTTTCGCGTTCTTGCGCGCCACGACGGCAGCCGCAATCAACGACATACCACGGCACACCATATCGACTGGAATTACGTCGAGGCACTTTCGCGCGTTCGTCGGAAGCTGGCGGAAGTTCGTGCCAAGCAAATACGACAGCGGCCCCGAAGTATTGATTCCTTCGTTCCACCCAGGAAATGGCGAACGCGTCGAGCTCTCGACAATCGACGGCCGCACTACTGCAATGGCTAAGTCTTTTCCCTGCCGCGACAGTACGGATTCGCCGAGGCTTTTCGTGAAAGTGTAAGTATTCGGCCAGCCTAAATGCTGCGCGCGCTTCATGCCCGCTCGCACAAGCCGGTTCTTGGCCCAACGCGCGCGGTTACGCTTCAGAACGCCATCGAGTTCCGCCGCCGGCGCTTTCGACGCATCCGCGCCGCGCCCCAACGCTTGCCGTTGCAACGCCTTGGTCAATTCGGGACTCTGCGAACGCTCCTCGACGTTGCGAATCATCTCGCGCAGCGAATCGATTTCGCTCGCGGCGTCAAAGTCTTTGTCGTATTTCGGGTTGTAGTTGTCTTCCAGATCTTCGTCGACGCGCCCGTCGCGCATGCCGACGACGTAGCAGGTCGACAAGTGCATCAGCCCAGCGTGATCGCATTGCCGCAGAAACCCGATCAAATTCAGCGCCGAGTCTACGTTGGACGCGAGCGCATCGCGCAAATCCGGATTGAAATCCGTCAGCCCCGCGCTGTTCACGACCAAGTCCAGGGATTTTTTCAAACGTGCTTGCGTCTCTGGGTCCATCCCAAGTCCTGGTTGGCTGTTGTCCCCTTCGACGACTTCGACCTTCTCTTTCAGGAACGCTCCGAGCTTTCGACCGTACTTTTCTTGCAGCACGTCAAACGTCGGCGATTCTTCGACAATTTTCTCGAAGCGTCGCTGTCCCGAAGTCGTGCGATTGCGGCGAATCAGCAGCGTGATTTTGCCGATGTCGGGAATATTCTCAAGTAGGTCGACCAGCCAAACCTTGCCGATGAATCCAGTCACGCCAATGAGCAGGATGTGCTTGCCCGCCAGCGTCTGCCGTACCGACATTCGATCGACACGCGGCGTATCACCGAGCAGCGCCACGGCGCGGCCGACTGCAGGAGTCGGATGCACCGAGGATTGCTCCGCAGACTGCAACCTCTGCGGCGACTTCGTCCAGCCGAGCCGCTGCAATAATTTCTCGCGCGAAATTCGCCCGTCGGCGGAGCCGGCAGCGATCCAAGCCAGCGGTCCCCGAGGCCGCACAACCGGATTCAGCAGCCGTCCTGTCGCGTGCCCGTCTCGAAACTCCATCCGATTGGAGATAAACGAGTCCACTCCGAAATGGCTCGCGAGGGGACGCATGATGTGGTCGAGCAACTGACCCACCAGCACGACGCGCTGCCCGCTGCGCACCGCTTCCAGCAACTTGTCGCTCGCATCCTTGCGCAAATCCGGCTTGAGCACGTACTGAAAATATTCTTCGCCGAGCAGATCGAGCCGGTCGCGGCTCACTCCGCGCAACAGCGTGTGCAAAAATCGCGTCGCAAAGGTGCGGCTGGCCGCGTAGGCGAACGGGCGCGACAACGCCATTCCGGCCATGCCCAGCCGGCGCGCCCATCGCTCCGCAAAACTTTGGGAATTCCAGGTAAAAAATCCGACCGGCCGCATGGCGCCGACCTGGAGCAACGAGCCCTCGACGCGCCAATACACGGGCTCGCGCTGGTCACGCTGATCTGCGCGCACACCCGTCGGGCGCTCCGAAACTCTTGTCGAAGGGGAAAGGTTTTCGCTCATGCTAGTGAGACATCTGACCCAGCCAAGGACCCGAATGCCAATAGTTCATGTAGCGGGTGTCGCAGTGCACCCACACCCTGTTTGGACCCTGGTTGATCTGGGACGATGCTTGGCCAATGACCCGTTTCGCCACCAAAAGCGTTGCACCCACGAAACAGAATCGTCAGCACGTAACGAATTGTAAAGTTAACATTATCAGTGGACTGCCGCAAGAGACGCGGGTGCCCTGTCAGGAGGTCACTCAGGCGGATTCTTCGGGCTTTGCGCCCGCGATCAGCGCCAATTCGCGCCACTTCCAGTGGCAATCGACGTCGGTGAATCCGATCTGGCGCAGCCAGCCGAGCTGCAACTCAAGGTCGAGCAACTTGTTGGAGGGATCTTCGGTTTCCGGGGTCAGGTCTAGCAGAGCGAGGAAGCTTTCGTGCAACCGGGTCGTTGGCGAAGCAACGTGCTCAAGATTCAGGAAAATACCGCCAGTATTCAGAAGGCCGAAAATCTCGCGGTACAGGTTCTGCTTTCGCTCGTGCGAAACGTGATGGATGGCGAAGCTTGATACGACCGCATCGAACTTGCCGAGTTCGGGTAGCGGAGACGACAGGTCATGTTCCACGATCGACGTCTTCACGTCCCTCCGATACGCGTCCCTTAACACCTCAAGCATGGCCGCCGAGAAGTCGACCGCGACGGCATCGGCACCTGGCCGCGCTGTCTTTACGAGCCCGAGCAGCCTGCCGCCGCCACTTCCCAGATCGAGGAACCGCTCGACGCGCGCCGGCAGAAACTCCACCAGCGTTGCTTCGCCTTCGCGGCGATGCGGAATCGAATCCGCGCGCCTCAAATAGTGTTTGGAATGATCAGAAGACGACCACAGGTTTACATCCTGCGGTGAAGACGACATCGTCGACATGGCGCGCTACACACCCCAGCCGTAGCGTTCTGCGTGTTCCAGCGTGCGCTGCATCTCTTCGCGCAGCATCTCGGTGAAGATCGAGCCGCCCACTACGCGCCCGCCCGGTCCAGCAATGTCCGCTGTGCGGTATCCATTCGACAGGACGCGGTGGAGCGACTGCTCGACCCAATCCGCCTCGAGCGACAGGCCGAATGCATCGCGCAGCATCATTGTCGCGCTCAAAATCGATCCGATAGGATTCGCGGAATCGGTTCCCACCAAGTTCGGCGCCGAACCGTGGATCGGCTCGAACAGCGGCGCGTTCGACCCGAAACTCGCCGACGGAATCAATCCGATGGATCCAACAAGCGCCGCGGCAGCGTCGCTCAAAATATCGCCAAACATATTCGTCGTGAGCATCACGTCGAACTGCGCCGGGCGCAGCGTCAATTGCATCGCGGCGTTGTCGACGTACATGTGTTCGAGCCGCACGTCGGGATGCGCGGTGTTCATGCCGACGACGGTGCGCCGCCAAAGCTGCGAACTCGCCAGGACGTTGGCCTTGTCGACTGAAACCATGCGCCGCGAGCGCATTTCAGCGCGCGTGTATGCGAATTTCGCGACGCGCTCAATCTCTGGAACAGAGTACGACTCGGTGTCCCATGCACGCTCGACGCCTTGCTCGCGCACGTTCCCGCGCTCGCCAAAATACATTCCGCCGGCGAGCTCACGGACAATCTCGATATCGAGTTCGCCGAGGCGCTCCGGTTTCAGGGGTGAAATCAGGCGCAGCGGCTCAAGCAATTTCACCGGCCGCAAATTCACGTAGAGACCAAGGCCCTGGCGCAGCGCCAGCAGACCGCTCTCGGGCCGCTTCCCAACGGGCAGCGCATCCCATTTCGATCCGCCGACCGCGCCGAGGAAAATCGCGTCGGCGTTGCGGCACGCATCCAGCGTCTGGTTGGGCAGCGGTACACCGGTGGCATCGATCGCCGCGCCGCCGACCGGAAATTCCTGAAATTCAAATTGATGGTGAAATTCGTGGCCTGCTTCGCGCAGCACCGTTGCCGCGGCACGGGTCACTTCCGGCCCGATGCCGTCACCCGGCAGTAGGACGATCGTCTTCTTCATCGACTTCCCCGATTCCAGAAAAATCGTCGTAAGCCCGGCGCTATTCGCCGGACAAGTCGCAACGCATCGTATCGCGCCGCCACGACTGGCGAGTCGCGATTACGCAACTGTCGTCGTGTGCTTTTCCGTGCTCGAACTCGAGCCACGGCGAATCACTTCGTGCGCAATCGCGACAAGATCACGTTGCCGAATTTCCTTCGACTGATCCGCTAGAGCAGTCACGCGCTTGTAACATTCGGCAAGCTCGGCCGGGCTCGGCTCATAACCTAGATCCTTCAAGCTGGTCTTCAAAGCGTTGCGACCCGAATGCTTTCCGAGCACCAACGCGCGTGCCGGAACGCCAACCGTTTGCGGCGAAATGATTTCGTAGGTCAGCGGATTCTTGATGATGCCGTCCTGGTGAATGCCGGCTTCGTGCGCGAACGCGTTTGCGCCTACTACCGCTTTATTCGGTGCGACCTGCGCTCCGGTGATCTCTGTCAGCATACGGCTGGTCGGAAAAAGGTGTTCGAGTTTGATCTGCGTCGCCACGCCGAAGCTCTCTTTTCGCACCGCCAACGCGACCACAACTTCCTCGAGAGAAGCGTTGCCCGCGCGCTCGCCGATGCCGTTGATCGTACATTCAATTTGACGCACGCCGGCGCGAACCGCCGCAAGCGAGTTCGCCACGGCCATTCCCAAATCGTCGTGGCAATGCGCGCTAAGCGTCACACCCTTCGGATCGCCGAGATGTTCACGCACACGCGTAAACATTGCGCCGTATTCCTCCGGCACGGCGAAACCGACGGTGTCGGGCAGATTCAGAATCGTGGCGCCGGCCTTTAACGCGACGCTGCAAACCTCGCAAAGAAAATCGATGTCCGTGCGGCCCGCGTCCTCCGCCGAAAATTCCACCTCGCCGACGTGCTTGCGCCCTTCCTTCACCATCGCGCCTATGGCTTCCAGGCACTTCTCACGCGTCATGTTCAGTTTTACTTGGAGGTGCAGGTCCGACGTCGCGAGAAAGATGTGCAGGCGAGAATGAGCCGCATGCTCGAGTGCTTCCACCGCAGCCGCGACATCTTCCTTTCGCGCGCGTGCAAGCGCCGCGATAGGCACGTTGCGCACTTCCTTCGCCACCATGCGCACGGCTTCCAGGTCGCCCCGCGACGCGATCGGGAATCCCGCTTCGATCACATCGACGTTGAGCACGGCGAGCTGCTTCGCCAAGCGGATCTTTTCCGCCGTGTTCATCGAAAACCCCGGCGATTGCTCGCCATCGCGGAGCGTGGTGTCAAAGATGCGTACGACGTCCATGGATGTCCCCCCAAGCTAAGTTATGCAAAACCCGGCCCGTATAGTCAAATTTATCTTTATTCTGCATTTGATAATCCTGCCTTATACTGTCTGGGAGCCGCCCTCCTCGGCTCGGAGCCTCGTTTTGGACCTCAGTGAACTCCAGGTCTTCCTGATGGTTGCCCGCGAAGGCAGCTTTTCGCGTGCTGCCGAGCGCCTTTACCGCACGCAACCCGCGATCAGCCTGGGCATCCGTAAACTCGAAGATTCGCTCGGCCAGCCGCTGTTCGTTCGCGGTTCGCGCCCGGTTCGCCTCACCGACGCCGGCGTGCTGCTAAAGGAATACGCCGAGCGCCTCCTGAATCTCCGCGACGAAGTGAAAAAAGGCCTCACCGAGCTCCAAGGTCTTAAACGCGGTGAGCTTTCCCTGGGCGTCAACGAGAGCTCGATTCACGCGTTGCTGCCGGCCCTCGCGAAATTTCGCGCCGCGCATCCCGGCGTCCAGGTCCGCGTGCACCGCATGTTTTCGCGCGACATTCCACACGAAGTACTCAACTATCGCCTCGATGTAGGCGCTGTCTCTTTCGTTCCTCGCGAAGCGCAGCTGCAAGCCACCGAAATCCTGAAGGACGAACTGGCCCTCGTCGTTCCGCTCAAGCATCCGCTCGCCAAACGCCGCGAGGTCGACATCGAAGACCTCGACCAGGAAACTTTTGTCGGCCACATTGTCGAATCGCCCTATCGCCGCCGCGTGATCGAACTCTTCGCGCGCCATCAGACGACGCTCAACATGCCTATCGAAATGCCCACCATCGAAAGCATCAAGCGATTCGTGCAAATGGGCATGGGCGTCGCGATCGTGCCGCGCATGTGCGTGCAATGGGAAATCGAGCACGGCTGGATGAAGGAAGTGAAGGTTCGCCAGATGAGCATGCCGCGCCACGTTTACATCGTGTCGCGCCGCGGCGCGCGCCTGCCCCATGCGGCGGCCGAACTGATGCGTATCCTAAAGACCGAGTCCGAGTAGCGGACGCGCTCACCGTATTCTCTTCGTCTCCATTGCGCTACGATACGCGTCTAAGCAGACGAACCAATGACCAGCCTGATCGCCATCCTCGGCTTCGGATTCTTGCTCGGCATGAGGCACGCCACCGATCCCGATCACGTGATCGCCGTCTCGACGATCGTCAGCCGGGAGCGCTCCATCGCCAAGGCCGGTCTGATCGGCGCGCTCTGGGGAGTCGGCCACACCGCCACCATTCTGATTGTCGGCGCCGCGATCATTCTCCTCGGCATCGCGATTCCGACACGCCTCGGCCTCACCATGGAATTCTCCGTCGGCCTGATGTTGATCCTTCTCGGCGTCCTGAATCTGACTGGCGCGTTGGCCTGGATCACCGACAAATTTTCCCCTACGCACCCGAAAGTCGAAGGCCGCCACGCACACCTCCACGAACACGAAGCCAAACTCCACATCCACTGGCACGCGCATCAGGGTGAAGCGCAGCATCACGGCGAAAGCATGGCGCCGCCGCGCTGGGTGGATAGATCCGCGACCAAGCTCGGCCTCTTCCATACGCTCCGCCCGCTCTTCATCGGCTTGGTGCATGGACTCGCGGGCTCCGCCGCGGTCGCGCTGCTCGTGCTGAGCACGATCCACAATCCCAAGTGGGCCGTTCTTTATCTTCTGGTTTTTGGGATCGGCACGGTCGCGGGAATGATGCTGATCACAGCCGTGATCTCGCTGCCGTTTTCCTTCGCAGGATACAAATTCGCCTGGTTGAATAAAGGACTGATCGTCGGTTCGGGTGTGCTAAGTCTCGCGTTCGGCGTCTTTGTCTGCTATCACATCGGCTTCGTTGACGGCCTATTCACCAGCCATCCGACCTGGACTCCGAGCTGATTAAGCTGCGCTAATCGAGTTAGAGTCTTGCCCCGATGTTGTTCGGGCTGCGCCCCGAACGCCCAGATGTCCCTATTTCGCCGCAACCGCCTCATCCACGGTCGCATACAGCGGCAGCAGCTTCATCAATCCCGAAACCTGCATCACCGCGTTACCCTGCGACGTCAGCGCCGCCAGCGCTAGTTTCTTCCCATGATTGCGCCGGCTCACAAACAGCGACACCAGCGCGCCCACCCCCGCCGAATCCAGAAACGAGCATTTGCTCATATCCAGGACCAACACGTTCGCCGGCTCCGGCCGCATCGTCGCAATGAAGTCGTGCACAGTCTCCAGGCTCAACTTACCGTTCAACCGGGTGACGAGCACGTCCCCGTTTTCACCGCCGCTTCGTTCCAATTCCAATTGTGAGGTTGGCATAAGTGGGAAAGCCTAGCCCAATTCGTCGTGACTAACATTAAAATTCTGTTACAGCCTCGGCAGCTGTTGTGGCGCGCCAGACAAAATCGCCAGCCATCCCGCTTTTGTAAATCAATCAATAAATAAAAACGATTTTTACTGACACGGTAACATTTTCATTTGACTATGCGTGGCCGGCACGTTTATCTTTTCCCGACTAACGCAAGTGCTCTTGACCGCAACGGCCTCCCCTCCCCAGGAAAACGTATGCACCATTCGTGTTTGCAATCTGTTCGCACGGCGCCGGCACACGCCCAGTCCCCTCGCCCCGTCACACTCGCCGCACAATTCAGCGCACATCGCACCGCGCCCGTTCGCTATCTCTGCCACCATAACCGCATTTCTCGCGCTAACGCTCTTCACCGTCGCCACTGCCACCACGGTCACGCCCGCATCGGCGTCCCAGACATACACTATCATCGTCCCGCCCACCACCATGACATCCGACAATGCTCCCGTCCAAAACGTCCAGCCGATCCAACTAAGGCTGGTCGTCAACTAGCCACAATCACCCACACGCAGTTCTCGCAACTGCGCGCAACAAAAAAAGCCGGGAGCAAGTCGGCTCCCGGCCAATCCCTCTTCCAACTTCCAGCTGCCCGTTCCGCTACCTCGCCGCCGAAATCCGATACACAACTTGCGCACCATCATCGGAAACCAGCAACGAACCATCCGGCGCTACCGTCACTCCCACTGGCCGCCCATTCACGTTTCCCTTTGAAGGATCCGGCACCAGCCCCGTCATAAACGGCTCCGGATCGCCCGCCGGCTGCCCGTTCTTGAACGGAATGAACACGACCTGATATCCCGCCCGCTGCGAACGATTCCACGAACCATGCTCGCAAAGGAACACGCCGCCGTCGTACTTCGCCGGGAATTGCTTGCCCGTGTAAAACGCAAACTGCAGCGGCGCCCGGTGCGCTCCCAGCAGCACGTCGGGAATAATCGCCTTCGCCACCAGTTCCGGCTTCTGCGGATTCACGCGCGGGTCGACGTTCTTTCCGATATAGCTGTACGGCCAGCCGTAAAATCCGCCGTCTTTCACCGAAGTGAAGTAATCCGGCGGCAAATCGTCGCCGAGTCCGTCGCGCTCGTTCACGCTCGTAAACAAAACCCCCGTCTTTGGCTCAATCGCAATGCCCACCGGATTGCGCAAGCCCGTCGCATACAGCCGGGCGTTTTTCCCGTCCGGGTCGCAAAT
>Ga0307474_10000576_pt1 | contig 26497 bp, 25 predicted proteins | sample atmos_gasesECM1C_2_FD_203312 | JGI IMG/M metagenome (GOLD analysis project Ga0307474, IMG submission 203312) | Hardwood forest soil microbial communities from Morgan-Monroe State Forest, Indiana, United States - atmos_gasesECM1C_05 | ecosystem: Environmental > Terrestrial > Soil > Temperate... | reverse complement strand
TGCCATGGACCAGCACCTGGCCCTTGTAGAGCGGGCTGAAATTCGCGGGCTGCGGATCGCCGAGCCTGATCACGCCGAGCAGCTTGTTGTCGACGGGGTCGGTGACGGAGACCGTGTTGGAGAATTGTTCGGCGGCATAGACGCGGTCGTGATGGCTGACCGGGATATCGGCAGCAGCGAGCCGGCCGGGCGCTTGTCCCGCATATGCGGTCGAACAGGCTGCAAGCATCGTGCCCGCGAGAAGGACGCTCTTCCACATCATCATGATTGGCTCCTATTTCTTCATTCCGGCGGACATATCCATTTGCATGCCCGAGTGATGGTGCTCGGTTGTCGGGACGGCCGGGGCTGGCATCGGTTGTGTCGGTGCAGGCGTGGTGTCGTCGGCCTTCTCGCCGATCGCGAGCTTCATGGCCGCGATCTCCTGCATCTGATCGACGATGATTTCCTGGGCGATGCGGCGCAGCTGCTCGTTCTTGCCGTAGCGCAATTCGATCACCGCCATGTCGATCGCGCCCTGATGATGCGGGGTCATCATGGCGACGAAATCGCGATCGATGTCGCCGGTCGGTTTGGCCGCCATGTCGTTCATCATCTTGGTCATCGCCGCGTCGTTCTCTTTCAGGAACGCGCTCTCCTCGGCGGACAGTGCGGATGGTTGGGCCGGTGCGTGTGCCTCCTGCGCGATGGCAAGCGGCGGCATGACGAAAGCGATGAGCAAACGAAGGCCGATGGCGGTTCCAATACCTGGTCTCAAGGACCGAAGCTTGCTGCGCGAAGCAGCTGCGATACTGCGAATGGATGGCCTGACCATGCTGAACTCCCATGCGGGTGATTGCACGGTGTGACGTAATCAGCCGGCGTTCTATTCCGTCGCGCGTGTCCGGAATTTCCTTCCGGCCAGCCCGGCGGGACGAAAAAAGTGCAAGCGCAACAAGGAGCGGGCCCCTAGCGCGGCCTGATCACATAAACGTTAACCAGCCGGTTCCTATCCCCTCCGCACGCTCGCCCCGCCATCGACCGGCAGCGTCACGCCGGTGATGAAATTGGCCTCATCCGATGCCAGGAACAGCGCGGCGTTCGCGACGTCCCAGGCCGTGCCCATCTTCCTGCGCAACGGCACCTTGGCGTCGCGCTCAGCGGCGACCTCGGCGCGGCTTTTGCCGAATTCGCGGGCGCGGGTGTCGACCGCCATTGGCGTATCCATCAGGCCGGGCAGGATGACATTGGCGCGGATGCCATACTCGGCATTCTGATAGGCGAGCTGCTCGGTGAAGGCGATCATCGCGGTTTTGGTCGCCTTGTAGGCGACGTAGGGGTAGGTCGTGATCGCCGCCATCGAGGAGATGTTGATGATGGCGCCGTTCCGCTGTTGCCGCATGATCGGGATCACATGCTTGGCCGCGAAAATGCAGCTCCTCAGGTTGATCGCGACGCAGCGGTCGAACGCTTCTTCGGTGATTTGAGTGAGCTCCGCGTCGCCACCGGCGAGGCTGACGCCGACATTGTTGTGCAGGATGTCGATACGGCCCCAGAGCGCCATCGCATCCGCGACCATCGCCCTGAGCTCGGCATTCTTGGTGACGTCGGCCTTGAAGGCAGCGGCGATGCCGTCTTTGGCGGCAATCATCTCGACGGTTTCCTGGGCGGAAGCGAGATTATGATCGACGCACAGCACCTTTGCGCCTTCGCGTGCGAAGGTGAGGGCCGTGGCGCGACCATTGCCCATGCCTTCGCCGGGGCTTTGCCCGGCGCCGACGACGATTGCGATCCGATCCTTCAGGCGCATGTCATGTCGCTCCCGGCATCGGGTACTGCTGCAGTACCTCTTTATAATGCGGCTCATTGTCGATCTTCATGGTGGCGAGCACGCGCACCACGGCGCAGTAGAAGGCGATGGTGAGCACGAGGTCGACCATCTCTTCGTCCGAGAGATGGTGCTTGATCTCGGCAAAGGTCGCTTCCGACATCCCAAGTTCGCGCACCATCTCGCGCGCGCCCTTCAGGATCGTCTTGGTCAGCGGCTCGAGCTTCGAAGCCTTGCCTTCAGTCTCCGCCATCATCCCGGCAATATCATCATCGGTGACGCCAAATTCCGTGCCGATCTTCACATGATGGGTGAACTCATATTCCGACTGCTCCAGCCAGCCCACCTGCAGGATGGCAAGCTCGCGTAAGCGCGGATTAAGCTTGCTCTTGAAGCGGATATAATTGCCGACGCCGTTGAAGGCACGCGCCATGTCAGGCGAGTTGACCAGGAGCTTGTGCAGATTGGTGTTGCGCTTGAGCATGTCGCGATAGTCGGGTGCGACTTGGTCGGCCTCGAGATAGGGCAGGCGGGCCATGCGGTTTCCTCTCTTTTGATCAGTGTTCTCAGGAGTCCCGCTCCGGCGCCTGCAAGGTGACGCCGCCATCGACTACCAACACCTGGCCGGTGATGTAGCGGGCATGGTCCGAGAGCAGGAAGCGCACGGCATGGCCGACGTCCCAGCCGGTGCCTTCGATCTTCAAGAGCGACGCCTTCGCGCGTTGGGCGCGCGCCGCCTCGCTCATGCCGCGCGCGTAAACCATCGGGGTGTACATCGGACCCGGGCAGATGCAGTTGACGCGGATGTTGTCGGGCCCGTGATCGACCGCCATGGCGCGGGTCAGGCCGATCACTGCGGCTTTGGAGGTGGTGTAAGTGGTCAGCCCTCGCGGCCGTAGCGCCGAGATCGAGGAAATGTTGACGATGGCACCGCCGCCGGCGGTCTTGATCATGGCGGGGATGGCATATTTGGAGAGCAGGAACATGCTCTCGACATTGACCTGCATGACGCGCCGGTAGCTTTCCGGCTTTTCCGCAACCACGCTGCCGCGGCTGCCGATGCCGACATTGTTGTCGAGAAAATCGAGCCGGCCGAAACGGTCGACGCAGGTGTCGACCAGCGTCTTGCAATCGGCCTCATTGGTGACATCGCCGCCTGCGGCGAGTGCCGTCCCGCCTTCCGCCACGATCATATCGACGGTGTGCTGAGCCAGCGCCAGTTCGCGATCAGCGACCACAACCTTGGTGCCCGCACGCGCGAGCAGGATGGCTGCGGCCCTTCCATTGCCAATGCCGTCGCCGGCCGCGCCGCCACCGCTGACCAGCGCGACCTTGCCGGCCAGGCCGGCATCCTCCTCAGGGCCCTGCATGGTTTTTGTCCTGTTTAGAAAGGGCAAGATAGCAATGCCGCTTGCGCGCGAGAAGATCAGGCGCCGCGATCCACGCTGCTTTTTGACGGTGCAATGACGGAGGCCGCTCCAGCGACCGAGCGGAACGTGTAAGTCACTCAGCTTGCAGCAAATTCCTTCAATCAATTCGTTGGAGCGAGGATTATATCAAATTTGACTGGTCGCGCGGCTCGCATCGATTATAGTTGGAACCGTGCTCGATCAAACGCGTTCTGAACTTCGGCGAAAGGGGGAGCGCTGGATGAACATCCTTGACCCGCAGGGGCCGATTGCGGCCGCCAACAAGACGATACTGGTCGACTCCGTCGCGATCATGCTGGCGATCGTGGTGCCGACGATCGTCGCGATCTTCGCTTTCGCCTACTACTTCCGCGCCTCCAACACCCGGGCGTTCTATCTTCCCAATTTCGCCCATTCCGGCCGGCTCGAGCTCGTGGTGTGGTCGATCCCGGCGCTCACCATCATCCTGCTTGGCGGCGTCGCCTGGATCGGCTCGCATCAGCTCGATCCGCGTGTACCCGTCGCAGGCACTGGGAGCCCGATCAGGATCCAGGTCGTCTCGCTCGACTGGAAATGGCTCTTTATCTATCCGGACCAGCGGGTCGCGACCGTCAATGCGCTGACCGTGCCGGTCGGTGCGCCGCTGGAATTCGAGCTGACCTCGTCGAGCGTGATGAACGTCTTCTTCATCCCGCAGCTCGGCAGCATGATCTACACCATGAACGGCATGGTCACGCATCTCAACCTGCGCGCGGACCAGGAAGGCAACCTCCAGGGCCTGTCGGCGCATTTCTCGGGCGATGGCTTTCCCGAGATGCTGTTCGATGTTCACGTGATCTCGCCGCTCGACTTTCCGAATTGGGTTGCGACCACGGCTAAGAGCGACAATGTATTGAACGCTGATTCCTACAAGCAACTGAAGCAGCAATTTGTCGAAACCGGCCGGCCGACCTACCGGCTGGACGATCCGTTGCTCTTCCACGATATCGCGACCCAGAAAATTCCGCCGGGCCCTGGGCCGCAACTGACCGACAACATCGCGCGGCCTGCGAGTGGAGCAGCCAATGTTCGGTGAGCTGACTTTGTTCGGTAAGCTAACTTGGGCCGCTATTCCCTTCGACCAGCCGATCCCGCTGATTGCCGGCGCCGTCGTGCTGGTCGCGATCCTCGCGGTGCTGGCCTGGGTCGTGATCGCGGGCCATCTGCCCTACCTGTGGCGCGAATGGATCACGAGCGTGGACCACAAGCGGATCGGCGTGATGTATGTTCTGCTCGCCTCCGTGATGTTGCTGCGCGGATTTTCCGATGCCATCATGATGCGCGCCCAGCAGGCCGTCGCGTTCCAGTCGCAAGGCTATCTGCCGCCCGAGCACTACAACCAGATATTCTCCGCGCACGGCACCATCATGATCTTTTTTGTCGCGATGCCGTTCGTGATCGGGTTGATGAACATCGTGGTGCCGCTGCAGCTCGGTGTACGCGACGTCGCCTTTCCCACACTGAACTCGGTAGGCTTCTGGCTCACCGCGACCGGCGCGCTGCTCGTTAACGTCTCGCTCGTGGTCGGCGAGTTCGCGCGCACCGGCTGGTTGCCCTATCCGCCGCTGTCGGAACTGACCTATTCGCCCGGCGTCGGCGTCGACTATTATGTCTGGTCGCTCGAGATTTCCGGGGTCGGCACGCTGGTCGCCGGGATCAATCTCGTCACCACCGTGCTGAAGCTGCGCACCAAGGGCATGACCTATTTGCGCATGCCGGTGTTCTGCTGGACCACGCTCGCCTCAAATCTCCTGATCATCGCTGCGTTCCCGATCCTGACCGCGACCTTGGCGATGCTGATCCTGGACCGCTATTTCGGCTTCCACTTCTTCACCAACGAGGCCGGCGGCAATGTCATGATGTTCATGAACCTGATCTGGGCCTGGGGGCATCCCGAGGTCTATATCCTGGTGCTGCCGGCCTTCGGTGTCTTTTCGGAGGTCGTTTCGACATTCTCCGGCAAGCCACTGTTCGGCTATCGCTCCATGGTGATCGCGACCATGGCGATCTGCATCATCTCCTTCATGGTGTGGCTGCATCACTTCTTTACCATGGGTGCAGGCCCCGAGGTCAACGCGATCTTCGGTATCGCCAGCATGATCATCGCAGTTCCGACGGGCGTGAAGATCTACAACTGGCTGTTCACGATGTATGGCGGTCGTGTGCGCTTTACGACGCCGATGATGTGGTCGATCGGCTTCATGGTGACCTTCATCATCGGTGGCCTGACCGGCGTCCTCGTCGCCGTGCCGCCCGCGGATTTCCTGCTGCATAACAGCCTGTTTCTGGTCGCGCACTTCCACAACGTCATCATCGGTGGCGTGCTGTTCGGCGCGTTCGCCGGCTACACCTACTGGTTCCCCAAGGCCTTCGGCTTCCGTCTGAGGGAAAGTTGGGGCAAGGCGGCATTCTGGCTCTGGCTGATTGGCTTCTATGTCTCCTTCATGCCCCTCTATGCGGTGGGCATGCTCGGCATGACGCGGCGCATGCAGCACTACGACGTGGCGGAGTGGCGGCCATGGCTGATGGTCGCCGGTGTGGGTGCCGTGGTGGTCCTGGCCGCCATCATCTGCCAGATCATACAGCTTGTCGTCAGCATCCGCGATCGCGAGGAGCTGCGCGACGTGACCGGCGATCCCTGGGACGGGCGGTCGCTGGAATGGGCCACCGCCTCGCCGCCGCCGGCGTTCAATTTTGCATTTATGCCCGACGTCACAGGCCTGGACGCCTATTGGCGCATGAAGACCCAGGCGCGCCTGCTGGGCGCTGAACCGGGCGAGCCCGACTACAAGGACATCGAGATGCCACGCAACTCGCCGACCGGATTCGTCTGCGCATTCTTTGCGACCATCATGGGCTTTGCGCTGATCTGGCATATCTGGTGGATGGTCGCGCTGGGCGGCGTCGGCGCCTTTGCCACTTTCGTGGTGTTCGCCTGGCGCGACCATGACGAATACATCATTCCGGCCGCCGAGGTGGCGCGGGTCGACCGCGCCAACCGGGAGGCGCGGCGTGCGGCTGTGAGCCTTGCAGGGAGCCCATCGTGACCGACGCGACACTCGCCTTAGGACATGGCGATCCGCATTTGCTGGGCGGGCGGCCGCATGAGGGGCCGGCCTCGAAGCGAATTGTGACCGCCTACGGCTTCTGGATATTCCTGCTCAGCGACATCGTGATCTTCTCCTGCTTCTTCGCGGCCTATGCGGTGCTGCTCGGGCAGACTGCGGGCGGGCCGAGCGGCGCCGAGCTGTTCGATCTCAGGAGCGTTGCAGCGGAAACCGCGTTCCTCTTGCTGTCGAGCTTCACCTGCGGACTTGCGATGATCGCAGCCGACGTGCGCGACGCGCGCTGGTTTCATCTCGGCATGGCGGTGACCTGTCTGTTGGGGCTCGGCTTTCTCGCGCTCGAGTTCCGCGAATTCGCCGCTCTCGTCTCGCGCGGCGCAGGTCCGACGCGTAGCGCCTTTCTCTCCGCATTCTTCACGCTGGTCGGATGCCATGGCGCGCATGTCTCGGCGGGTATTCTCTGGCTGCTCACCATGATGGCGCAGGTTTTCGCCAAGGGCTTTCGCGCCGACATCATGCGGCGTCTGCTGTGTTTTGCACTGTTCTGGCATGTGCTCGATATCATCTGGGTCGCGATCTTCTCCGTCGTCTATCTTCTCGGGAGTGCCGCATGAGCGAGTCTGACCTGCACCGTTCCGGCGATCTGGCACCGGGCGACGAAGAGGAAGTCCGCATCGGCCCGCGCCTGCTTGTCTATGCCGTCGGCCTCGGGCTCGCGATTCTGTTGACCGCGACCTCGTTCTTTATTGCCGGCACCAATCTCGTCTGGCAGCCCTCCATACCCGTGGCTATTGTGGTGCTGGCGATTGCGCAAATGGGCGTGCATCTGGTGTTCTTCCTGCACATCACCACGGACCCCGACAACACCAACAACATAATGGCGCTCGCCTTCGGCCTGTTGATCGTGTTCCTGGTGGTGGGCGGCTCGCTATGGATCATGAGCCACCTCAACCAGAACATGCCGCCGATGGATCAGATCATGCAGATGCAGCGATAGAGCATGACTGCTGAAACGAGCACGGCTCTGCCTTCGGCAGTGGCGAAACGACGCACCTCCCAGGACCGATCAACACCGCCGCACGGGGCGGCCGGCTTAATGCGCGCTTAACGCTTTTGCGCGACAGATAGGCCTCCAGCGCGAACTGACATCGTGGCAGAAATGCGGCTCCGTCCCCGGGGAGGGGAATGGCATGGGACTGCTTCTCGTTGGCGTGCTTGCTGGAGTCTTGATCGGCTTTGCCTGGCTTGCTCCGTCGGGCCGCCCGCAGGGATGTGCGTTCCAGTGGCAGGGTTGTTTCGATCGAATTGCGGTTGGCGGGTCGCCAACGCCTCAAGGCGCGCCACTCAGGCCAGATCCTCCTCCGACATCGCAAGCCAAGTCTCAGGCCAAGTCTGAGACCAAGTCTCAGGCCAAGTCTCAGGCCAAGTCTGAGGCCAAGTCTGAGGCCAAGTCTGAGGCCAAGTCTGAGGCCAAGTCTGAGACAAAGTCTGAGGGCAAATCACAGGCTGAGTCCGAGGCGGCGCAGAAGGCTGCCGAACATTCATCGGCCAGGCGGCATCGACCGTTCGCTCTCACTAAAGATGCGCAGCCGACACGGATCAATGTCGCCGCATCCGAACGTCGGCCGGCGGAGACGCCGGATCCCGTGCTGGCGAGGGCAAAGGTCTCGATTGCAGCAAAGATGGAAAATCCTGCCTCAGTCGAGTTCAGCGACATGGATCGTGCCTTCAGAATGAATACGTTCGGGCGGGCCACAGATACCATCTGCGGTCACGTCCGAGGGAGGAATGCGTCAGGCGTAGATACCGGAGAAAGGCCATTTCTCTATCTCGTCAAGGAGGATGATGCGTATGTTGTCGACGGCAAGCCGGACTCGGCCGCGGCGATCGCGTATCGGAACATCTGCAATTAGCGGTCGATCCGGCGGCGTGGGTATTCCTTTAAAAAAGCCCGTCTCGTGTGCCCCGACTGAATTTGTGTGGAAAGAATTTCCGCTGACCACTGACGGCGATCTCAACAATCGCCCGCGTCGCTTGCCGTGCGCGGGCGAGCGTTTCGATGGGAGATTTCGAGTGGCGTGATCCAGCGTTGAAGCCGGAGATCACCCTTTCGAAGGACTGGCTGGTTAGCTCAGCATTTTCTCTATTTAGGGGATATCAATGGACGATATGGTCAACTCTGCACAGCGACTCGATGGATCGCTGCAATTGCCGGTCCTGCTGCTGATCGAGCCGCGTACGCTGACACGGACCTGCATCCTGAATATACTCAAACGGGAGCTGCTCGGATTCGACGTCATCGACATCGCGACGACGGACTACATCAATTGTGCCTCGGGACGCGACGTCCGCCTTGTCGCACTCGGCATCGGAGACAAGCCGGTCGCCGACGCGTCCGTTGAGGATGATCTCACATTGCTGATTGACTATTGCTCCGGCGCGTCCGTTGCGCTGCTGTCGAATCGTGACGACGAGGCCACCGCGCTCGCGGCAATGCACCGCGGAATTCGCGGCTTCTTTCCGAGTTCGCTCGCGGTCGAGGTCCTCGTCGCAGGCTTGCGTCTCGTGCTCGCCGGCGGCGTCTACAGGCCACTTCCGATCATTGGATTGGCGGGGACGGGAGGTCTTGAACAATCATCTTCGCGTGCGCTCCCGTCGACCTGCGCGGTCAATGGCGCCGAGAAATGCGGGACGGAGAGCAACGTTTCCGACTTCACGCGGCGCGAGCAACAAGTGCTCGCAGAGCTGGAACTTGGTCTTCCGAACAAGGTGATTGCAGCCAAACTCAACCTGTCGGAAAACACCATCAAGATGCACGTGCAGCACATCATGCGAAAATGTGCCGCCCGCAACCGCACCCAGGCGGTTCTCCGCTGGAGCGGCCGCTTGGCTCATCATGGCCGCGACACCGACACGAGCGCGTCTTCAGCTTCCTGAAGTGAATATCGATTGGCGGCCCTGGTTCAGTCCTCGCGGAAGGCGGTGCGGAAGCTGTCGAGCAGGGGCCGCAGGGCGTAGAGTGCGACGGTAGTGTGTCCCGTCGTGATGAAGACCTGAGCCGGCATTCCCGGAATGATCTTGATGTGCTGCTCGGCGATCCGCGGATCCTCGACGCGAATTTTCGTCGCGTAATAGGGTTGGTCGGTCCGCTTGTCGACGAGACGGTCGGCGGATACCTGCATCACCGCACCCTTGAGGCGCGGCACACGACGCTGATTGTAGGGTAGCAGGTGCACCTCGGCCTTCAGGCCTGCATAGACCACATCGATGTCCTCCGGCCTGAGGCGCGCGGTCACGATCAGGCGATCCTGCCGGGGCACCAGGTCGAGCAGCGGCGCTCCGGCCGCGATCACGCCGCCCGGCGTATGAATCCGCAGCTCGGTGACCACGCCGTCCTCCGGTGCCTTGACCTCGGTTCGGGACAGCTGATCCTCGGCAGCAAGCAGTTTCTCGCGCAGTTGAAATTTCTGGTTCTGCGCCTCGCGCAGCGACTGCGCGATGTCGTTTTGCCTGTCGCTTTCGAGCTTGTAGCGCGTTGCATTGGACTCGTTGATGACTTGTTCGGCGCGCGAAATCTGCGCCGCGATTTCACCCCGGCGTCCCTCGATGTCAGCCATTTCCCGTTGCAGGTTGAGAAGGCGGGGCCGCCGTTCGAGACCCTTGTCGACAAGGGTCGCCACCATGTCCAGTTCCTCGCTGACGATGGCCGACCGCTGCGCGGCAGCGGCCGCTTGTGCCTTCAGACCCTGGATCTCCTCCATGATCTCCGATTTCTTCTGGTAGATGATGGCAAGTTGCGATTCAAAGACCTCATGTCGCGTCTGATAGATATCTCGCTGCGCGGACAGGAGGGCCGCAACCACCGAGTTCTGCTCCGCTATGGCTTGAAGCGCGGGCGGAAACGCCACCCGATCACGCTCCTGCTGTTCGGCGAGCAGCCTTGCCTCGCGTGCCATGGCGTCCCACAGCTGGGCCCGAAGGCTCTCGACCTCAGCGCGGGCCCTGGTGTCATCCAGCGTGATCAACGTCTGTCCGCTGTGCACGACGTCGCCGTCGGAGACCAGGATATTCCTGACAATGCCGCCCTCGAGATGTTGGATCGTCTTACGGCTCGATTCCGGCTCTACGACGCCGGAAGCGATCGCCGCGCTCTCGAGCGGTGCGAAGCTTGACCACGTTCCCAGTCCCAGCACAAAGCAAAGCACCAGGAGATTTCCGGCCAGCGTAACACCGCGAAGGGTGGTGCGCGGCGTAGCCGGCGTCGGGTTTGGGCACCATGGAAATTCGAGCGGTTCGAAATCGTCGATAGCTGTGATCAATATCCCGAACCGGCGCTCGGGCACCAGATCAGGCGAGGGCGCTTGCGTATGTTCCGCCTCGAGCGTCATGGAACGGATGGCTCCGGAGACGCATTGACGGCCCCGCGCGGATCATCCTGCGACGGGGCTTGTGACTGTACTTGGGGCCGGCTCAGGTGCTGTTCGAAGATTTGCTCGCTCGCGCCGAATGCGAGCAGCGAGCCGCCCTCCATGATGGCAATCTTGTCGGTCGCCGCGAGGATGCCCATTCGGTGCGTTATGACGACCACAGTGGTGCTAGCGATCTTCATCTGTTCGATGGCATCGAGCAGAACGCGCTCGCCGACAAAATCGAGGCTTGAGTTCGGCTCGTCGAGAACCACAAGACGCGGGTCAGCGTAAAAGGCCCGCGCAAGACCAAGACGCTGGCGGTAGCCGCGCGAAAAACCGACCCCGCCATTGGCAACAACAGTGTCATACGCCTCCGGCATGTGCATGATGGACTCGTGGATTCCGGCAAGCCGTGCGGCTTCGACGAGCTTGGCCGGATCGGCGTCGTCGAGTCTGCCGATATTGTCCTTGATTGTCTCGCCGAACAGATTGATGTCTTGCGGAAGATAGCCGAGGTGCCGCCCGCCTTGCGCTTCGCGCAACACCGCGACGTCGACATTATCGAGCAGGACGCGCCCGTGCGTGGGCGGAGATATTCCGGCGATGATCTGGCCGAGCACCGACTTGCCAGAGCCCGACGGACCGATGATGCCCAGGCATTCCCCAGGCGCGAGCGAGAACGAAACGTCCTTCAGCAAGAAGTGGCCGGCCTGCCGCAACTCCAGGCCGACATGGTCAACGATGAGCTCCCCTCGCGGCCGGTCCGGCCGAACGTCGGCATTTTCGGGGGGCGTGCAATTGACAGCGAGCACGGCGTCGAGCCGCCGATAGGCGTCGGAGGCTTCGGTCAGGGCTCTCCACGCCGGAACCGCGCCCTCGACCGGAGCGATTGCGCGGGCAAATAGCAGTGACGAAGCAAAAATGATGGCGGGATTGCTGCCGTAATCCAGCACGAGCCATGCGGCCGCCCCCATCATCAGGACCTGCGCCAGCGCCCGTACCGGCTTGGCGACGAGCGTGATGATTTCGGAGCGCTGCTGGGCCAGGTCCTGTTCGTTTCGTGCTTCATGCGCGGCCTCTTGGATCAGCCGCGCGGCACCGTCGAACATTCCCATGGTGCGGATCATGTGAATATTGGCGACTGCTGTCGTGAGCCGGCCATAGCCTCTCGACAGTGCTGCGCCGGATCGTGCCAGCGTCTCTTCGGTGAGCAGTTCCTTGGCGAGCGTAAGTCCGAACGTGAACGCCACGCTGCAGGCCGTAATCACCCCCAGCAGCGGATGGACGAGAAAAAGAACGAGCAGAAAAAGAGGGGCCCACAGCGCGTCAAACAGCATCGGGCATGCGCTAGAATCGAGGAGCTGGCGCAGCACGGCGAGGTCCCGAGTGGCCGCCGCTGCGCGGGACGGATCGCCACGGAAGGCGCATTCGAGGGAGGCCGACAGCACGCTGGGACGGAGCCGGTCCTCGAGCCATGCGCCAAGCCGGCTCAACGCCGCACGACGCAAAGCGTCGAGTATTCCTCCAATCACGACAGCGAAGGCCACGATCAGGGTGAGCAGCATCAGCGTGGCGCCGCTGCGGCTCGACAAGACGCGATCGTAGATCTGAAGCAGGTAGATGGAGGGCGCAAAAAGCAGCAGATTGTAACTGCAGCTATAGGCGAAGACGAGGGCGAGCGGGCCTGCGCAGGCCCAAAGCGCCGCCTGCAGCGGCGTCTGTGGCGACTGAACGAAGTTTAATCGTAGGGACGGCATCGGCATTGTCGTCACTGCCAGACATTTCACTTCGCTCGGCCATCAGTCCGATGCGGCGACGGATCAACCCGCGTCAATAGACCGGCGGCCGCTAGCCGCCGGTCTCCGCCAGCCGGACGGACTGTCGATCAGATCGAAATCTCGGGCTGGATGTCCACGCTCCCACCCATCGCCATGTTGTTGTCGCCGCCATTGCCGCCGTTGCCGGCCCACACCTCCTGGTGCTGGTCGACCCAGAGCTTGTTGTCCTGGGTGGCCGTCGTGTTGGCATAGACCTTGGACGTGTCATGGCCGCTCTTCGAGCTCTGATCGCCGTTCGAGTTGGCGTTGGCATATGCCTTTGACCCCTTCTCGACTTCTGCGCTCGCCTTGCCTGCGTCCCAATAGGCCTTTTGATCAACGTGATCGCCGGTCTTGACGCTGACGTCGGCGCCATACACGCTTTGGGACGGTTGGAAGTTGAGTACCGGCTGGTTGTCTATGGATCCCTTGAAAGTGCCGTCGCCGCCGTTTCCGGCGCTGGCGCTGGCGTCTATCGACTTGACGTGGATGGAGTCGGAAATATGAATTGATGGCTTTGGGATGGTCATGCGAGCCTCCGTTATGAGTTTGTGGTTCGTGCGTCATCCGATTGGGAATCGGGCTGACGGATTTGCGCGCCGAGTGTGGTCCGAGCTCGCATGAGCGGGATAGATGCCAAATCGGATGTCATCCGGTTCGATGGCCATATACGAAAGGCTTACATGCCTCGTTGGGGGCGTCTCGACGGCGGGAAGATCGGCCGCATACTGATGCCCGGCGAGCGCCTCGGTCTGAGGCTCTCGTCGGGTAACGGCTCGCGGATAGTTGCTCTATGAGATCAAGTGAAGATCGGACAGGAGATGCGCGGCAACATCGCCGCCCAGAGCAAGGTTGCTATGGCCGCCGTCGCCGCCGATCCCGGCAATCTGAGTCGCGCTCTGGTCGATATGCACGTTGTTGACCTGGTCCGCTTCGGCCGTCGAATGGGGACCTGCGATTGCGATGTTGATCGGTGCATAGATCGCGACGCTGACATCGACGAGGCTGCCCGAAAAGTGCCCGCTGCCACCATTGCCGGCGCCGTTGCCGCCGGTTGCGATCGCGTCGGAGCCGCTGCCCGGGCCGGATGAGGCAACGCCTGCATTCCCGCCCATCGCGACGTTGCCGCTGCCGCCGTTGCCGCCGACGCCGGCCGTCTGCTGGGAGGATTGATCCAGAGCAACGTTGTTGGTCTGGAGGGCTTCCGTCGTGGAATTATATCCCGCCACCGCAACGTTGACGGGGTCGTAGACCACGACGGACGTGTGGACGAGGCTTCCGTGAAAGTTGCCGTCTCCACCGTTTCCGGCCTGGTTGCCGCCGCTCTCAATCTGCCAGCCGCCCGACGGCGAGCCATATCCTGACAACATGATGTTGCCGCCGATCGCAGCATTGTCATTTCCGCCATTGCCGCCGATACCTGCGATCTGGACGGCGGACTGATCGATCGCGACCGTGTTCGCTTGCGAAGCCTCGGCCGTGCCACCGGGGCCCGCCATCGCAATATTGATCGGATGGTAGATGACAACAGGGGCGTCCACCAACGTTCCCGAGAAGGTGCCGCTTCCACCATTGCCGGCGCTGTTGCCGCCGGTCGCGATCGTGTCGGAGGCGGAGGAAGTCAAGGCGGCACTTCCTCCCGCTGCGATATTACTATCACCGCCGTTGCCGCCGATGCCGGCCATCTGCAGCGCGGACTGGTTGAAGCTCGCATTGTTGGTCTGGTCGGCCAGAGCTGTAGAGTCATAGCCTGCCGACACACTGATGTTGATCGGCTCATAGACGACCATCGATGCATGAATGATGCCGCCATAGAAATACCCGTCGCCGCCGTTGCCGGCCGCGTTGGCTCCGCTCTCGATTGAACCAGACGCGGGCCCGCCTGCGCTCGAGCCGGTGGCGGGTTGAACGGCCGAGACGTTCCCGCCAGCTGCTAGATTACCGCTTCCACCGTAGCCGCCGATACCCGCCATTTGATCGGTATGTTGATCGATCTGGACAGCATTGGACTGATACGCTTCGGCGTGAGCGTGTATGTCTGCATGCGCAGCATTAGCCGGATCGAAGAATGCAACTGGAGAGTTGATCGCGACACCAGTGAAGACGCCGCCACCATCGCCCGCGCTGTCGTCGCCGGTGTCGATCATGGGATGATGCGACAAGTCCGGCCGTCCCGGGGCGGGCGTGCCATGGCCATCATGCCCATGAGTGGGCTGATGATGCAGCCGGATTCCATCCGACAGCTGCCAGAAATTCATGGTCGCTCTCCCTGGTCGCGATCGCTGCGCAGACCGCCGGTTTATTCCGACCTGAGAACGAAATCTCCTCCTCGGTCCGTCAAAAGCCGAGTCGTCAATTCGGGTGCAGCCTTTCGGACGCGCGAAGTCATATCGGCTACACCCGTTTGTGCGCAGTGCGGCCTGGACGAGAGAAGCGCCGATTTGGCGTCGCTTTAGGCGCGTCTGCTCGCCAAGCTGGCGGATTGTCGCTGCGACCGAAGGCGCACCGGTCGGAACGATTTCCCTGTTTTGGTTGAAAGTGTTTCAAACGTCGTGCCTATTTTCAGTCATCTGCAGCTGCAATAGCTTTGTTGTTGCATCGGTTGTGGCGAAAAACATCCGATCAAGGATGCAACATGCAAGGGAGAGCAAACATGAACGGGCTTTCGATCTTGAGTCCCGCGGCAATCCCCTACGCAACCTTTATTGGTGCAGCCGGACCGGTCGCAGCGATGAAATACGAATTCTACCGCACAGACTTGACCTCTCACCTGCTGGGGTGGGGCTTCGACACGATGGGGCAGTATCAGGCGATGTCCGCCGGCGCGGTGGCGATTGCGTCCGCAATCCTTTTCTCGGTGGCCATGTCAACGCCTGCGCGCCGATTGCCCGCAAGCATCACCGGATATAACAAAGGTAGCGCACCTGTGGAGCTGGTGACCTCTGGCGTGATCTCCTGATCAAAGCCTCTCAGGGAGGGACGAATGCGACTGCGCGGGCGAGCGCGTGTCAGCGCGGCGGCTGCGCAGTGCGCCCTCATCCGATGCCGTTGCAAGCTCCGCCTGGATTTGTCGAACTTGCTCCCAGATGAAATCCATCACAAGACGCGTGCGTGGCGCGAGATGCCGGCGCGATGGATAGACCAGGTTGAACGGAAGACCGGTAGCGGGAAAGTCGCGCAACACGCAAACCAGCGTGCCATTGCGGAGGTCATCGAAGACTTCGACCAAAGCGAGATAAGCGATGCCGTATCCGGTGCGAGAAGCCAGATGCACCGCGCGTATGTCGTTGGCGAGAAATCCGCCCGATACCCGGAAATCCTCAGCGCCTTGCGGCGTAACAAAGGTCCACACGTCCGAATCCGGCCCGATGTCGTGCACGATGCAGGTGTGGTTTTTGAGCTCGGCCGGACTGGACGGCTCGCCGTGTCGCTGGATGTAGCTCGGCGCTGCGACGGCCACGCGCTTGGCGGTCCCGCTGCGGCGCGCAACCAGTGACGCGTCCGTGATCTCGCCAACCCGCATGGCAAGGTCGAGCCGATCATCGATCAGGTCGCCGAACCGGTCACCCACCACGAGCTCGACCTTCAGCCCCGGGTGGTCGGCGAGCAGGGTCGGCAAACTCAACGAAAGGAAGCGGCTGGCCGTCACCGTGACACCGACGCGCACCAGGCCGACCGGCGTTGCGCTCTGCTGGCCGAGAGCTGCCTCCATTCCCTCGACCCCGTCCAGTACGGGCCGGGCCAGGCCGAGCAGCATCTGCCCGTCGTCGGTCAGACTGAGCTTTCGGGTCGTGCGGTGAAACAGCCGGACGCCGAAATGGCTTTCCAGCTGCGAAATCTGCCGTGCAACCGCCGCCTGACTGAGCTCCCGCTCTCGGGCGACTGCCGAAAACGAGCCCGTTTCCACCACCCGTACCAGGAGTCCAAGGGAGCCAAGAAGGTCCATCGATTTCCTCGCAGAACGCAAAGGTCATTCAAACAAATGTGGACTAATCCCGCCGGTACAAGTGGGGTATGTCAGGGGTGCTGATGTACGTGGTCCAAGTCGCATTTCGCTCTTGCTATGCCGTCCGAAGAAGAAAGCGAGGTGCCCAATGCCAAAGCTTCTCGCGATTGTGACCAGCCTGAAGGCCATCCTCATAACGGCCAGCATCGCCCTCGCGCGTGGCGACATGCTCCCGGTCATCCTGATCTCGATCTTATTCAACCTTGTCCAGCTCGGCGCGAAGCCGGTCGGTCAGGTTGTACCAGAAGACAACATCGTGGTGTCGCGGAGCCATGATGAGGGCCGCTGACTACGGAAGCGCGGCCCAGACGATTCCGTAGCGCTGCTGGGGTAAAAATCCGCAACAGGGTTGCCGTGCACTGGCACTGCCGCCGCTCAAGACATCCGCCTAGACCTCCAGCCACCCCGTCACGCTTCGATCGGCTGATCGAAAGGCATTGCCTCTCGGTATGCGCCGCGGCGTCGGTGGGCACTTCGCTTTCTGGCGTCCCGGTTCGATGAGAGCAAATCAGCGCGCCATCGATTTCGACGAAAAACGCAAAGGTCATCCAAACGCAGGAGGGATTATCCGCTAGGGCAAGCGGCCTACTTGCACGAGCGGCAGACGAGAATTTCCGGCCACCGGACGAGCTGCTCGCGAGTCACCTCACCAGCAATGTAGGGCAACGCAATGGGTATCGTTCGCTTCGCGCTTAGATTTCCGTACACCTTCTACGTCCTGGCTGCCTTCATCCTGTTTCTCGGCGTTTCCGCCATCATGGTGATGCCCGAGGACATCTTTCCGGAGATCAACATTCCGGTGGTATCGGTGATCTGGCAGTACTCGGGTCTGAGCGTGCCGGAGATGGAGCAGCGCGTCACGACCTACAGTCAGTATTCCATCAGCGCCAACGTGACTGGCATCAAGAACATGGAGGCGCAGACGCTGAACGGCATCTCGGTGCAGAAGATCTACTTCCAGCCCGACGTCAACCTCAATCTCGCCATCGCACAGGTCGTCGCGGCGACCAACGCAATTCGCGCCCTGCTGCCGGCCGGCATCCAGCCGCCGATCGTGGTGCAGTATGATGCATCGAGCGTTCCGGTGCTGCAGCTCAGCCTGAAGTCCGACCGTCTCAACGAGCAGCAGCTTTATGACTACGGATACTACAACCTGCGCCAGCAGCTTGCCCCGGTTCCGGGCGTGACGTTTCCGACCCCCGACGGCGGAAAGTATCGGCAGATCATGGTCGACATCGATCCGCTCAAGCTTCAGGCCAGAGGCCTGACACCTGCGGACGTGGTGAACGCCGTCAATGCTCAGAACCTGACATTGCCCTCCGGCCTCGCCAAGATCGGCGATACGCAATACACGGTGCGCACCAATGCAATGCCGGTGAGCGTCACTGATCTCAACGATATTCCGATCAAATACGTCAATGGGCAGACGGTGTTCCTGAAGGATATCGGCCAGGTCCACGACGGCTGGGCCGTGCAGCAGAACATTGTCCGCAACGACGGCCGGCGTTCCGTCTTGCTGAGCGTGCTCAAGAACGGCAATGCCTCGACCGTTGCGGTCGTCAACGGGGTCCGCAAGGTCCTTGCGGTTGCCCGCGCGGCGGCACCTCCCGGCCTTTCCATCGACGAGCTGTTCGATCAGTCGAAGCTCGTCACCGCATCGATCGCCGGCGTGCTGCGCGAGGGCGCGATCGCTGCGGGGCTCACCGGGCTGATGATCCTGTTGTTTCTCGGGTCATGGCGGTCGACCCTGATCGTGTTGATCTCGATCCCGCTCTCGATCCTCACCTCGATCGTCGTCCTCTACTTCATGGGCGATACACTCAACACCATGACGCTCGGCGGCATGGCGCTTGCGGTGGGCATCCTGGTCGACGATTCGACGGTGACGATCGAAAATACCCACCGGCTGCGCGGCGAGGGCATGAGTCTTGCGGCAGCCACTCTGTACGGCTCCGCCGGCATCGCGGTGCCGACGATGGTCTCGACGCTCGCGATCAGCTGCGTGTTCACATCCGTTGTGTTCCTCGAAGGGCCCGCAAAATTCCTGTTCACGCCGCTCGGGCTTGCCGTTGTGTTCGCGATGCTCGCGTCCTATGGCCTCTCCCGGACGCTCACGCCGGTCATGATCGGCCTGTTGCTCAAGGGCGAGCATCACGGCGGCACAAACGGGCAGGGCAACCTGTTCGCGCGCCTGCACCAGCGCTTCGAACGCGGATTCGAGCTGTTTCGCCAGGGCTATGTTCGCGTGCTGACGATGTTGCTCAAGCGGCGCCTCGTCATTCCGGTCGCCGCCGCGCTGATGCTCACGCTGGGCGGCGTCATGGCGACGCTGGTCGGCCGCGACTTCTTTCCCGAGATCGACGGCGGACAGATCAAGCTCCATGTCCGCGCACCGGCGGCGACGCGCATCGAAGCCACTGAGCGCATCTTCCAGCAGGTGGAGGACAAGATCCGCGAGGTCATTCCGGAGCGCGATCGCGACCTGATCGTAGATGACATCGGCGTTCCGCAGCGCGTGTACAACCTCGCTTTTACCGACGGCTCGACCATCAACGTCAACGACGGCGTGATCCTGGTTTCGTTGAAGGAGGGACATGCGCCGACGGCAAATTACGTGCGCAAGCTCCGCGAGGTGCTGCCGGCCGCATTTCCGTCCGCGACCTTCTATTTCCAGCCTGCCGACATGACCACACAAGTCCTGAATTTCGGGCTGCCGTCGCAGGTCGACGTTCGGGTCGTCGGGCGCGATCGCGCGACCAACAGGCGCGTGGCGGAGGAGCTGCGACGTCGACTGGCGGCCGTTCCCGGCATCGTCGATGCCCATCTGCAGCAGGAGCTCGATGCTCCGGCGTTCATGGTGGACGTCGACCGGTCGCGGGCGCTGCAGCTTGGGCTCAACGCGCAGGCCATCGCCAATGATGTCAATACCAGTCTCAGCTCCTCCGAGCAGGTCGCGCCCAATTTCTGGACCGATCCGGGCACCGGGATTCCCTATTACATCGCCGTCCAGGCGCCGGAGCGCCTGATGAACTCGCTCAACGCCATCGGCAACACGCCGGTGTCGACCGCCATCGCTGCCAACGGCCCGCCGATACCGGGCTTGTTGAGCAATGTGGCAACGTTCAAGCGCGAGAGCGTGCCGACCAATCTGAACCAGACCAACATTCAGCCCGTCTACGACATTTATGCCAGCGTGCAGGGCCGCGATCTCGGCCGTGTGTCTGGCGCCATCAGCAAGATTGTCGCTGGGCTGCAGAAGCAGCTCAAGCCTGGCAACACCATCCAGGTTCTCGGGCAGATCCAGAGCATGCACGATGCCTTCCGGGATCTCGGCATCGGACTATTGTTCGCGGCCGTGTTCGTTTACCTCCTGATGGTCGTCAACTATCAGAACTTTGGCGACCCGTTCGTGGTGATCCTGGCGCTGCCGGCGACCTTCTGCGGCATCGTGACGATGCTGTTCATCACGGGCACGACGCTCAACGTGCCCTCGCTGATGGGCGCGATCATGGCAGTTGGTGTCGCCTCGGCGAATTCCATTCTGCTCGTGACCTTCGCGCGCGAGCAGCAGCTCAAGGGCAGGGCCGCGTTCCGTGCAGCCCTCGATGCCGGCCGTACCCGAATCCGCCCCGTGCTGATGACGGCTGCGGCGATGGTCGTCGGCATGATCCCGATGGCGATCGGCGGCCCCGGCGAGGAGCAGAACGCGGCGCTGGCGCGCGCCGTGATCGGCGGGCTTCTGTTTGCCACTCCCACCACCCTGCTCATCGTCCCTTATCTGTTTGCCATGCTGCGCAAGCGCAATGACGGCGTCGCGGCCTATGGCGTATTCGAGGACCTCCCCAATGAATGATCTGTCTCGCCCCAACGAAAATGACGTGATCGACCGGAAGCGACTGGACGGCCCCGTGGTCCATAGGGAGCAAGAGAAGCCGCCAGGACAGCGAGCCCCTGTGCGCCGCCGACGGGGCGGGCGGCTGTTTGCGCTCGGCGGATTCCTATTGCTCGCCAGTGCCCTCACGCTCGGCGGCTGGAAAGATTATTCGCAAAAGCATCAGGTGATGGCTACTGCAAGGCAGGAACGTGATTTCGTGCCCAGCCTGCACGTTGCAACTGTCGAGGCGAACAGCGGCACCGTTTCGGTCACGTTGCCGGGCACGACGGCCGCATTCGCTGCGGCCAACATCTATGCCCGCGCGACCGGCTATATTGCCGAGCGCAATGTGGACATCGGCGATCGCGTTCAAAAAGGCGAGCTGCTGGCCGAGCTCGCAGTCCCCGAGATCGACGATCAGATCGCTCAGAACGAATCCACGCTCGATCAGCTCAAGGCCGCAGTGCAGCAGGCGCAGGCCAATGCGACGCTCGCGCAGGCGACCTGGGGCCGCGACAAACCGTTGCTCAGGGATGGATGGGTGACCGGGCATCAGGGCGACATCGACTTGCAAACCGTCAAGGCGGACGAGGCCGCGGTGAGCGTCGCGCAAGCCAACGTCGCCGCGCAGGAGCGCCTGCTATCGGTGCTGCATCAGGACCGCAACTATGCCTCGGTCGTGGCACCCTTCGATGGCGTCATCACCCAGCGCAATGTCGATGTCGGCTCGCTGGTCCAGGGCAATGCAAACACGGGCACATTCATGTTCGAGATCATGCAGAAGGATGTGATCCGCGTGTGGGTCTATGTCCCGCAGGATACGGCGTTCGGCGTTGCTCCGGGCGTTGATGCGATCGTTCGCGTGCCCGAACTACCGGATCGCGAGTTTTCGGGCAGGGTGACCCGGATCAGTGACGCGCTGCAGAGCGGTACGCGCACGCTGTTGACCGAGATCGATATCCCTAATCCTGATGGCGCGCTGGCGCCAGGCGTCTACTGCTCGGTCGAACTCCACATCCCGCGCAAGACGCCGAGCCTCTTGGTGCCGGCCGATGCGATCATCTTCAACCGCAATGGAATCCAGGTGGCCGTCGCCAATAATGGCAAGGTGGAGATGCGCAACATCGACGTGAAGCGCGATCTCGGCACGCGCGTCGAGGTCGATAGCGGGATTAGGGCAGGGGACCAGGTGATCCTCAATCCGCCGGTCACGCTCATCGACGGTAACAAGGTTCGAGCCCTGCCGGAGACGCCGCGCGCATAGCTCGTCACACGTATTTGGGGGGGCATTTCTGCTCACAAGGAGGCCAACATGCTGCTTCATCTGCCGATCGTGATCATGGCAACGCTTTCACCCGTTGCCGTCTCTGACACCGTGCCGAAGTTCGACATCGTGAAAGAGTGCCGCTTCGAGGGCGGATCGACTGTCCAATTCGACCGCTGCTCCGAGGACGAAGGAGCCGCCCTTCGGGACCTTCGACAGGCTTGGGCGCAGTTTGCCGGCGCCGACAAAAGGAACTGCACCGTCGAGGCGACGACCAGCGGCTTCGCAAGCTACGTCGAATTGCTGACCTGCCTGGAAATGGCGCACGGTTCGGAAACGACAGATGCGATGGGACTGCGCGCGCCCGGAGTGACGGTCGGGGTCGGACAAGATCAGAGGTGAAGGCGGACCTTGGCCCGCCTATCCTTCATTTGCTCTTGCTGGCGCGGCAGTTGAAGGCGCGGCGAAAGCCGGCCGCCTTGGCATCGTCCTCGGAGCAGAACCAGCGGTCGGGTTTGTTCTGGCCGGCATAGCTGAGGCAACCCTGCAAATAATAGATGCCGACATTGCCAGTGAAGCGGGCGCGAACCGCGAACTTGCCCTTGATGCTGCAATTCGGAGGCATCGAAAGATCCGCCGGAAACAGCGCCGCGCGAATCTCGGTGTCGCGGTCGGCACGGCAGGATGCGCCCATGAGCGGGCCGTCCTTCTCGCCGATGCGGAAATCCTGCGGGCTCGCAAAGCAGCCCTTCCATAGGCCGCGAGTGTCCGCTTTCGCAGCGGCCGCATCGTCCTTCAGATGCAGTTTGGCGGCGGGCTCGATGCTGATCGCGAGACCCTTTTGCACCAGCTGCCGGTTCAGGCTCTCCGCATCGCCCTCGACCCGGCAGACGCCGAGGTGCCGGTTTCGGAAGATCTTGTCCGGTCCGAGATCGTCGCAATGAACGCTGCGGCTGCCGATCAGTTTTATCAGTTGCTCGCGGGCATCCAGGCCGCAGCTCCAGGGATCGGCATGGTCGTCGATGCAGACCTGGTCCAGCTCCGGCGCATCGGCACCGTCGAGCCGATAGGTGACGTCGCCGAGCTGGATGGTGTCGCCATCTCTGACCACGGCCGTAGCGGCGCGGGCGGCGCCGAAGAACGGTACAAGCGACAAAACAAGAACGATGGTGGAGGCCTGCCAGCGCAGAGAGGGCGAGTCAAGTCGTCGCATGCGTCATTCACCGGAGCGTTGCGGGCAGGAGCGTCGTAGCTACCATAGCTGCATTGTCACAAAAATTGACATCTTGCACGCGTGCTCCGCATGGATGTCCCCGGTTTCGGCCGCTTTACTCAGCCTCCTGACTGATCCTATCGTCGAATAGGTGGCGGTGCTGGTCGCCACGTGACGGTTGCGCCGATCGCCCTCGCAAAAGCGGCGACCGCTTTCAGGGGGGTGAAATGCCCGAGAATATTTCAAAGAACAAGAATACTTCAAAGAACGATCCCGTCGACGTCCTCATTATCGGCGCCGGCGCCTCCGGCGCTGCAGTGGCCTGGAGCCTCGCCGACACCAAGATGCACATTCTTTGCCTGGAGCAGGGCGGCTGGATGAATCCGTCCGAATATCCCTCCACCGGGCGGGACTGGGAGGCGCGTTTCTACGGCGATTATTCGCCGAGCCCGAACATCCGCGCGCGTGCCGAAGACTACCCGATCAACGACGACAATTCGCCGATCAAGGTGGTGAATTTCAACGGCGTTGGCGGCTCGACCATCATGTACACGGCACACTGGCCGCGCCTGCATCCCTCCGATTTCCGGGTCAAGACGCTCGACGGCGTCGCCGACGACTGGCCGATCGACTACGCTACACTGGAGCCGTTCTTTGCCGAGAACGACCGCATGATGGGCGTGTCGGGCCTCGCGGGCGACCCCGCCTTTCCGCCGACACAGCCGCCGATGCCGCCGCTGCCGCTCGGCAAATCCGGCACGATGTTTGGACGCGCGATGAACAAGCTCGGCTGGCACTGGTGGCCGTCGGACACGACGGTTGCAACCACCGACTATGAGGGCCGCGCGCGCTGCATCAATCTCGGCCATTGCACACCGGGCTGCGCGCAAGGCGCGAAGGCCTCGACCGACATCACCTACTGGCCGCACGCGCTCCGCGCCGGCGTCGAGCTGCGCACGCATTGCCGGGTGCGCGAGATCATGACCAACGAGCATGGCATGGCGTCCGGCGTCGTCTATTTCGATCAGGATGGCGTCGAGCAATTCCAGCCGGCGGAAGTCGTCATCATCGCCTGCAACGGCATCGGCACGCCGCGCCTTCTGCTCAACTCTGCTTCTAGCCGCTTTCCGAACGGCCTTGCCAATTCGTCCGGCCTCGTCGGCAAGAACCTGATGTTTCATCCCTATGCGCAGGTCTACGGCTTCGTCGAGGAGGAAACCGACAGCAATCGCGCGCCGCCGACCTGTCTGTGGAGCAAGGAGTTTTACGATACGGATTTGTCGCGTGGTTTCGTGCGCGGCTATGCCATCCAGTTCGGCCGCGGCGCGGGGCCCGTGTTCGAGGCTGTGATGAGCGAGGCCAAGGGTATTTTGCCCTGGGGGGCCGATCATCACCGCGTGTTCCGCAAGCTCAACGGCCATCGCCTCGCTTTGTCGGCGATCTGCGAGGATCTGCCGGAAGAGCACAACCGCGTCACGCTCGATCCCGTGCTCAAGGACAGCCACGGCATTCCGGCGCCGCGCGTCGACTACACGATCAGCGAAAACAGCAAAAAGATGATGGAGCACGGGATTGCGCGCGGCAAGGAGATCCTGGCCGCAGCGGGAGCGAGCGACATCTGTCTCAACAGTCCGATTCCCTACGGCGGCTGGCACCTGCTCGGCACCGCGCGCATGGGTACGGACCCTGCGCGTTCGGTGGTGAACGAATGGGGCCGCTCTCACGACGTGAAAAACCTTTTCATCGTCGACGGCAGTGTCTTCGTCACGGCAGGCGGCGTCAACCCGACCTCCACCATCCAGGCGATCGCGCTCTATGTGGCAGATCAGATGAAACAGCGCCTGGCCAATTTGTTCGATTGAGGCGGCAATGAACGATCGAAGTGCAACTGCCAACAGCTGCCTCACGCGGGCAGAGCGCGACGATTTGCGCGCGATCGCCGCGATGATGATTCCCGAAAGCGCCGAATACAAGGTGCCGGGTGCCGATGACTCCGCGATCCAGGCCGACATCCTCGCAACGCTCGGCCGCGACACGGCTCGCGTCCGCCAGGCGCTCGATCACCTCGCGCGGCTTGCTGGCCGTCCGCTTGCGGCGCTTGATGCGCCAAGGCGCGAGACGGTGGCGCGGGAATTTCGCGCGACCGGTGGCGTCGCGGCGGCGACGCTCGTCCGCGTCGTCTTGCAATGCTATTACCGCGACGACCGCGTGTTGCGGTCTCTCAAATTGGAACTGCGGCCGCCTTTCCCGAAAGGCTATACGTTGGAGCAGGGGGACTGGTCGCTGCTTGACCCGGTCAAGGCGCGTCCATCGATGTGGCGCAGGCCACCATGAGCGAATTGCATTCGCTTTGCCCAGCTCGGGTAAACCCGAGTTGGGTGGAAGAGGGTGGAGACTCGGGCCAACCAGCTCAACCTCATCTCATCATGCCCTAGCCGATCGGGCAGGCAGCCTTGCGCAGCGCATGCCCGATGACCATCTGACATGGCCTCAAAGGAACACGCCATGTTGGATTTCACCTCCGATAGCTTGGATGATACCCTGTCATCGCAAACTGCCAAGCCGGCGCCGCTCAACGACCAGGCGCTGCTGGACGCCTATTCCAATGCTGTCATCGACGTGACCGACCGGGTCGGCCCGGCCGTGGTGCGTGTCGAGACCGGCCCGAAAGTGCGAGGTGCGCGCGAGCGCGGCGGGCTCGGGTCGGGCATTGTCATCTCGCCCGACGGCCTCGTGCTGACCAACAGCCATGTCGTCGGCACCTCGAAAGAGATCCGGCTGCGCGACACCGAGGGCTTCGTCACCGACGCCCATGTGCTCGGCGTCGACCCCGACACCGATCTTGCGCTGCTCCGCGCCGACGGCGCGCGCGACCTGCGCTATGCTTCGCTCGGCAATTCCAAGACGTTGCGCCGCGGCCAGCTCGTGGTTGCGATTGGCAATCCGCTCGGCTTCGAGTCGACTGTTACCGCGGGCGTGGTGTCTGCGCTCGGCCGTTCCATTCGCTCGGTTTCGGGCCGCACCATCGAGGACGTGATCCAGACCGATGCCGCGCTCAACCCGGGCAATTCCGGCGGGCCGCTGGTGTCGTCGAGGGCCGAGGTGATCGGCATCAACACCGCCATCATCAACGGCGCGCAAGGAATCTGCTTTGCGGTCGCGAGCAACACCGCGCAATTCGTGCTGTCGGAGATCATCCGCCACGGTTACGTCCGGCGTGCCTATATCGGCGTCTCCGGCCAGACCGCGCCGATCCCGCGCCGCCATGCGGTGGCTGCCGGCGTCGAGCACAAGATGGGTGCGCTGTTGATGCAGATCGAGCCGGACGGGCCGGCGGCGCAGGCTGGGCTACTACCCGGCGACGTCGCGATCCGGCTCGACCGCGTCGACATCAACGGCGTCGATGACCTGATCCGCGTCCTCGACCGCGACCGCATCGGCAAGACTCTCGCAATGGACGTGCTACGGTTGGGCCGGCTGCGTGCGATCGAGATTCACCCGGTAGAGCGGAAGCGCGAGGGGCGATAGCTTTGAGGACGCTACCTCTCCGAGCTCGTTTCTTCACCTCTCCCCAGCGGGGAGAGGTCGGATCGC
>Ga0307474_10000573_pt1 | contig 26574 bp, 26 predicted proteins | sample atmos_gasesECM1C_2_FD_203312 | JGI IMG/M metagenome (GOLD analysis project Ga0307474, IMG submission 203312) | Hardwood forest soil microbial communities from Morgan-Monroe State Forest, Indiana, United States - atmos_gasesECM1C_05 | ecosystem: Environmental > Terrestrial > Soil > Temperate... | reverse complement strand
TAGTCGACGAGGTGCTGGCCAAACGCATCACGCCGACGCCGGGCGGGCGGGAGCTTGTCATGACCATGCGCGCGCATGGCGCCTATACCTGCCTGATCTCCGGCGGCTTCACCCTGTTCACGAATGCAGTCGCCGCAAAGATCGGCTTCCAGGAAAACCGCGCCAACGAGCTCGTGGTTCACGACGGAAAGTTCACCGGCGAGGTGAGAGAGCCGATCCTGGGACGCGAGACCAAGCTTGCGACGCTGGTCGAGCTGCGTGAGGCCTTCGAGCTCGACGAGATCGACACCCTCGTTGCCGGCGACGGCGCCAATGATCTCGGCATGATCGAGCAGGCGGGGCTAGGCGTCGCCTACCACGCCAAGCCCGCAGTGTCGGCAGCCGCCGCCGCGCGCATCGATTACGGCGATCTCACCGCACTGCTCTATGCGCAAGGGTATCGGCGCGAGGAGTTTGTGGGGGGATAGGCGAATGCCGACTGTCCTGCGCTGGGGTCCGTATCGTGCCTTCTTTTATTCGAACGAGGGCAATGAGCCGCCACACATCCATGTCCGGTCCGGTGAGAATGAAGCCAAGTTCTGGCTGCACGACCTCTCCGTCGCGGTCAACGCAGGATTTCCTGCCCACGAAATCGGCGCTATTATTCGTCACCTGAGATCGCACCGCGATCTGCTCGAAGGCAAATGGCATGAGCACTTTGGAAATTGACGTCGGCGATATAAGGCCAGTCTCGGTTTCCTTCACCGACGACGAATTGGTGGTGGCGCTGGCGGATGGCCGGAAGATTGCGACTCCCCTTGCGTGGTACCCACGGCTCAAGAACGCGAGCGCCGCTGCGCGCGCCCATTTCGAGCTGATGGCGATGGGAATTCACTGGCCTGAGCTTGATGAAGATCTCGGTGTTGCCGGGATGTTAAAGGGGCGGTCGGCAAGCTGACCCTCCCGCGCTCGGGACAAGCATCGTTCGTCGGCCAGCCAAGAAACGAAACATTCTGCACCTTAGGGCGGCGAACGAAACCGCGGTCGGCGCAGGCAACTAGCGATTTGGAAGCGCCAAACAAAAGTGCCCGGGGACACCCGGACACTCGTCGCTGCAATGAGGTTTTCCGAGGATCGTCATCGCCGGGTCGAGCCCGGCGATGACGATCTTATTTCGCTACTGCACGCTCAGCGCGACGAAGCGCAGCTCGCCGTCGCCGTTGGAGACGAGCAGCAGCACCGACTTCTTGCCATCCTTCTTCAATTGGTCGATGCGCTTCTTGATGTCGGCGGCGCTCGATACAGACTCCTGCGCCACCTCAACGATGACGTCGCCGGCGGAGAGATGCTTGTCGGCGGCGTCGGACGCGCCGTCAACCCCGGTGATCAGCACGCCCTTGACGCTGTCCTTGATTTTGTACTTGCCGCGCAGGTCCTTGCTCAGCGTCGCGAGATCGAGCCCGAGCGCCTTCTGCGTCGCCGGCTTGTCGGCGGCCGAGTCATCCTTGGGCTTCAGCGCCGCCTGCACCTTGTCGGTGTCCTCGAGCTTGCCGAGGGTGACATGGTGGGTCTCTTCCTGGCCCTTGCGGAGGATGACGACGTCGACCTCCTTGCCGACAGGGGTGTCGGCGACCACGCGCGAAAGATCTTTCGGCTCCTTGATCTCGTGCCCATCGAATTTGACGACGACGTCGCCGGGCTCGATGCCGGCCGGCTTGGCCGGGCCCTTGTCGTCAACGCCCGCAACCAGCGCACCGCGCGCCGGCTTGATGTTGAGGCTTTCGGCGATCTCGTCGGTGACGCTCTGGATGCGCACCCCTAGCCAGCCGCGGCGCAATTCGCCGAACTGGCGCAGCTGATCGACCACGCCCGCAACCGTCTTGGATGGGACGGCAAAGCCGATGCCGATCGAGCCACCGGAGGGCGAGATGATCAGCGTGTTGACGCCGATCACTTCACCATCGAGGTTGAACAGCGGTCCGCCGGAATTGCCGCGGTTGATGGCGGCATCGGTCTGGATGTAGCTGTCATAGGGGCCGGAGGAGATGTCGCGGTTCTTGGCCGAGACGATGCCCGCGGTGACGGTGCCACCCAAGCTGAACGGGTTGCCGATCGCGATCACCCAGTCTCCAAGCCTGAGCTTGTCGGAATCGCCGAACTTCACCGTGGTCAGGGGATGCGGCGGCTTGAACTTCAAGACCGCAAGGTCGGTCTTCTTGTCGATGCCGACAATGTCCGCCTTGATCTTGGTGCCGTCATTCAAGATCACATTGATCTCATCAGCATCGGCAATGACGTGGTTGTTGGTGACGACGATGCCGGACTCATCGACGATGAAGCCGGACCCGAGGGAGTTGGTCTTGTGCGGCAGCAGGTCGGCGCCGCCCTTGCCCTTGCGGTTCTTGAAGAAGTCGTCGAAGAATTCCTCGAACGGCGAACCGGGCGGCAATTGCGGGATGGCGCCGTGGCCGTCGCTCTTGGCTTCGATCGTCTGCGAGGTCGAGATGTTGACCACCGCATCGATCACCTTCTCGGCGACGTCGGCGATACCCTCGGGCCCCCGCGCGAAGGCCGGCTGTGACGTCAGCGCGGCCGCAACGCCCAGGCAGACTGCAGCCACGAGCGGGCGCAGGCGATGGCTCAAGGCGGATGTCGCAGCAGTCATATAAATTCTCTCCAGGATGGGTCCGACCAATTCAGCTTGGTCCACAGTGCGCCCGAACCGGGTCGCGGCGCAAGCAATTCAGCGTTTTGCGGATTTCGCCGCTGATTAAGGAATAGGTAATACGGCAAAATACCGACGTAAGCCCCTCACGATCGCGTTCTTTTTCGGCAACTCCGTCATTCCGGGATGGTGCGTAAGCACCAGACCCGGAATCTCGAGATTCTCAGGTGCGCAATTGCGCACCAGAGTTTGATGCGCGCATCGCCCCGGAATGACGGTGCCGACTAAATCGGCCGCCGGACGACCCAGATCACGATGAGGCCGATCACCGCCGATCCGATGCCGACGGCGCGCAGGAGGTTATCCGGGGTGGCAATCGCGCTTTTCATGGCGTTGCGCATCCAGGTCGGGCTGGCCGCAAACAGCAGGCCTTCGATCACCAAAAGCACGCCCACACCGATGAGGAAGTCGGCGAACGCAATGGACCTCATCGGACTGGAACCTCCCGGTTGAGCTGTCTTTTTCTGATGGAACGGCGGCGGCCAAGCAAAAGCTTTGCACCGCCGCTGTCAACTGTTGCTGGAGGCAGCCTTACGGCTTCGGCGCCGACGGAGCTGTGGCGGCGGTCGGTGCCACCGTCGCAGCGCCAGTGGTACCCTGTGGCGTCGGGACTGGCGGCTTGCCGTCGGGGTTGCCGAAGAAGCGGAAGAAGTCGGAATCCGGCGTCAGCAGGAAGCGCGTGTCAGTGCTCTTCAGCCCGGTCTCATAGGCGGTCATCGAGCGGTAGAAGGCGAAGAAATCAGGATCCTTGCCATAGGCTTCGGCAAACAGCCGGTTGCGCTCGGCATCGCCCTCGCCGCGGACCTGTTCGGCCTTCGAACGCGCTTCCGCGCGGATCACCTGGGCCTCGCGGTCGGCATTGGCCCGGATCTCCTGCGCCTTCTGCGCGCCTTGCGCGCGGAACTCGGCCGCCTCGCGGGCCCGCTCGGTCTTCATGCGCTCATAGACGGCCTGGCTGTTCTGCTCCGGCAGGTCGGCGCGGCGGATTCGCACGTCGACCACCTCGATGCCGTAGCCGTCGGCCTCGTGATCGAGCTGGTCGCGAATCCGCCCCATCAGGGCCTCGCGCTCGTCGCGCACCACCTGAATGAAGGTGACCTCGCCGAGCACGCGCCGCAGCGACGCATTCAGCAGCGTGGTGAGCTGGATATTGGCGGCCTGGATCGAGCCGACGCTCTGATAGAATTTCAGCGCATCCTTGATGCGGTAGCGGGCGAAGGCATCGACCACCAGCCGCTTCTGATCGGAGGCGATGACTTCCTGCGACGGGTTCTCAAGATCGAGGATACGCTTGTCGACCGGGATCACGGCGTCGGTGAACGGCACCTTGAAATGCAGCCCCGGCTCGGTCGCGATATCGACCGGGCGGCCGAAGCGCACAACCAGCGCCTGCTCGGTCTGCTGCACGGCGAAGAGCGCGCTGTAGCCGACGATGGCGGCAATCAGCAACAAGAGCAGCACGATGATGCCAGTGACGGGGAACTTCATCGGGTTGCTCCAGTCGATTGCGGCACGGAGCCGGTGGTCGCCGGCTGCGGCGGCCGGCGCGGCACGAGCTCGCCGAGCGGCAGATAGGGCACGACGCCCTGCCCGCCCGTGGCATTGCCGTCAAAGACGAGCTTCTCCGAACCGCCGAGAACGCGTTCCATGGTCTCGAGATAAATGCGCTCCCGCGTCACGTCTTTGGCCTTGGCATATTCGTTATAGACCTTGAGGAAGCGGGCGCTCTGGCCCGTGGCCTCCGCGATCGCCTGCTGCTTGTCGCCTTCGGCGGCCTGGAGGATCTGCGCGGCGCTGCCCTTGGCGTCCGGGACAACGCGGTTGGCATAGGTCTGCGCCTCGTTCTGCAGCCGCTCGAGGTCGGAGCGCGCGGCCTGCACGTCGCGGAAGGCATCGATCACCTGCGCGGGCGGATCGACCTTCTGCATCTGCACCTGCGTGATCTGGATGCCGGAACCGTAATTGTCGAGCGTCCGCTGCATCAATTGCTGCACCGTCTGCTCGATCGTGGTGCGCGCGCCGGTCAGGATCGGCTGGATGTTGGAACGGCCGATCACCTCGCGCATCGCGCTTTCAGCAACCGCCTTCACGGTACCTTCGGGATTCTGGATGTTGAAGAGATAGTCCGCCGCGCCCTTCGGTTTGATGCGCCAGAGCACCGTGAAGTCGACGTCAACGATGTTCTCGTCGCCGGTCAACATCAAGCTCTCCTCGGGCACGTCGCGGATGGCGCGGCCGCGTCGGGAGGGATCATCGATCAGCGTCATGCCGATGGAAGTCGTGTTGACGCGCAGCGCCTTCGGCAAAAGCACGGTTTCGATCGGATAGGGCAGATGGTAGTTCAGGCCCGGCTGCGCATCGCGGACATATTTGCCGAAGCGAAGCACGATGCCGAGCTCTTCGGACTGCACGCGGAAGAAGCCGGAGAACAGCCAGATCACGAGGATGCCCAGAATGATCAGGCCGATGCCGAAGCCGGAGAAAAAGCCGCCCGGCAGAAACTGCTGCAGCCGGTCCTGGCCGCGGCGCAGAAGGTCCTCCAGATCGGGCGGGCGGGGTCCGACCGGTTGGGGGCCGGAGCCCCACGGTCCCTTGGGACCCGAGCCCCAGGGGCCACCGCTCTGATTCTTCCACGGCATTCGTTAATCTCCTCCGCGGGACCGGAAACAGGGTCTGGTCTCGCCGTACCGGAAGGCCTTATAAGGGACGACCCTCGCCCTTACAACGCAAGGCCTGTCAGGCCCCTGCTCGGCCGCTTGCCGCAAGCAGCTATGCTTAAGGGCCTATTTGTCAATGCTAACATCGTCGATTGCGGTTAACGCGCCATCCTGCGCCGATAGGTCACATAGGAGAAGGCGGCGCTGTCGCCGGGCGCCGCCGGGTGGCGCTCGCGGGCCACCTCTTGCCACAATGCCGCATCGATCCGCGGAAAGCGTATGTCGCCTTTGGGGCGGATGTGGACCTCGGTGATTTCCAGCCGATCGGCGCCGGCCATGAATTGCGCGTAGATTTCGGCGCCGCCGATGATCGCAATCTCCCGCGCGTTGCGCCGCAGCGCATCGCCGCGGGCAAGCAAGGCCGCATTGTCGAACGAGGTCGTGACCACGGCGCCGCCCGCACGATAGGCGGCATCGCGTGTGATCACGATATTGGTACGCCCCGGCAGCGGCCGGCGGGGAAAGGACTCGAAGGTCTTGCGGCCCATCACGACCGGCCGGCCAATGGTCATGGCCTTGAAGCGCTGCATGTCGCTTTTCAAGCGCCAGGGGATCGTGTTGTCGGCGCCGATCACGCCATTTTCAGCGACCGCGGCGATGAGCACGATCTCCATGATCGTCACCCCTTCGCCGCCAGCGCATCCAGCGCGGGACCGCTGACGCGGCACAGCGTCCATTCGTCCATCATGACCGCGCCGAGCGACTTGTAGAAGGCAATCGACGGCTCGTTCCAGTCGAGCACCGCCCACTGCAACCGTGCCCAGCCGTTCTCGACACAGGTTTTTGCAAGATGCGCGAGCAACGCCTTGCCGATGCCCTTGCCGCGATATTGCGGACGCACGAAGAGATCCTCGAGATAGATGCCGAAGCGCCCGGCGAAGGTGGAGAAATTGAGGAACCACACCGCAAAGCCCACCGCTTCGCCGTTCCATTCCGCAATCTCGCAGAACAGCCGCGGGCTGGCCGAGAACAGCGCGTCGGCGATCATCGCCTCGGTGGCCTCGACCTCGTGCGAGAGCTTTTCGTATTCGGCAAGTTCGCGGATCAGGGAGAATATCCGGCCGCTATCTTCCGGACGTGCGCACCGGATATATCTGGGCGAGGACGAGGTACTCAAACTAGGCAACGTGCAAGTGGGTCATTAATTTCGGCGCCAGATAGATCGGCACAACGCTCTCGAAAAATTCACCACCGGTGAAGGTGTCGTCAATGCGTCGACCGACAAAGGGCTCAACCCGAATATACGCGCCAAGCGCCCTGGCCCGCTTGATCTGCCGGCTGTCGACGGACGGTTCAGAGATGGAAAAAAACGAACGGAAAGGCGGCTTCGCCAGCAAATCAGTGGCTTCTTTGATCAGTGACATCTCGTCGCTCGGCGAGTCTGGAACCAGAACGAGCGTCCAGCGATCCAATTCCTCGCGAAATTCCCAATATGCTGCCAGCAGCGGGGCACCGCGCTCAATCAACCGCTTGGCCAATTGGTTTGAAGCATCGAGCTTCAAGCCTGCAATCGCTCCAGGAGCCATCGTAGCAATCCTTCTCCACCTCCGACCGCCTCCAATATAGCCGCCGCGCGTTCCTGCGTCCAAATTTCATAGCGGGCCTGTTCGGACCATTCCTTGGCAATCGTCCAGTATTTTCGCAGCTCAGCACTTTTCTCCATTTCCGCCTCGAGTTCATCCTTCAGGCCTGAGAGGCCCAAAAGAGAGCTCAAATCGTGACTGTATATCCTTTGGACGCGCTTGAGTTCGGGAATTTCATTCTCGCGAAAGCTCGACGCGATTTTTGCCTTGAGAGCACATTCCAATGAATACCCAGCCAAATAATACGCGCCCGACCAAAACTGCTTGGCGAGAAGCAGTTCGGCTTCCGCAAGTCGCAGCTCAGCGAGTTGCCGGAATGTCGTTTGATGCTGGCCCATCCGCTCACACCGCGACTTTGGCCTTGATATGCGGATGCGGATCGTAGCCTTCGAGCGTAAAATCCTCGTAGCGGAAGCCGAACATGTCCTTCACATCAGAATTGATCTTCATGGTCGGCAGTGGGCGCGTCGGCCGGGTCAATTGCAGCCGCGCCTGCTCCAGATGATTGGAATAGAGATGTGCATCGCCCAGCGAATGGACGAAGTCGCCCGGCTTCAAGCCAGTGACCTGCGCCACCATCATGGTGAGCAGCGCGTAGGAGGCGATGTTGAAGGGCACGCCCAGAAACACGTCGCCGGAGCGCTGATAGAGCTGGCAGGAGAGCTTGCCGTTCGCGACATAGAACTGAAACAGGCAATGGCAGGGCGGCAGCGCCATCTTCTCGACCTCGGCCGGATTCCAGGCCGAGACGATCAGCCGACGCGAGTCCGGATTCGACTTGATCATCTCGACCACGTTGGCGATCTGGTCGATCTGGCGGCCGTCGGGCGCCGGCCAGGAACGCCATTGCGAGCCGTAGACCGGGCCAAGATCGCCCTTCTCGTCGGCCCATTCGTCCCAGATGGTGACGCCGTGGTCGTGCAGATATCTGATGTTGGTGTCGCCTTTGAGGAACCAGAGCAATTCGTGCACGATCGCCTTCAGCGGCAGCCGCTTCGTCGTCAGCATCGGAAAGCCGGCCGCGAGATTAAAGCGCATCTGGTGGCCGAAGATCGACAGCGTGCCGGTCCCGGTGCGGTCGTGCTTCTCCACGCCGTCAGACAGGATGCGTTCGAGCAGGTCGTGATACTGGTTCATGTCAGCGTTCTTGGGCGGTGGGTGCCTTGCGAAAGACGGCCAATTTACCGGCCGCAAGCGGCCTCCGCGAGCCGCGACTCGGCCGTTTCGCGCGATTATACCCGAAAAAATGATTGCTCAGGGCCTAAACGACAAGGGGCGGAACTCGCGTCCCGCCTCTAACAAGCCGCGTTTTGACAGGTCTCCTACCCCTCCACGAACACCTCGTCGCGCCTGCGCCGTAGCGTCGGCAGCACGGCGAGCACCAGCAGGGCGGCGGCCGCGGCCATCAGGACCGCCGACAGCGGGCGGGTCAGGAACACGGTCCAGTCCCCGCGCGAGATCAGCATGGCGCGACGCAAATTCTCCTCCATCAGCCGCCCCAACACCATGCCAAGCAGCAGCGGCGCCGGCTCGAATTCGTGCTTGACCAGCCAGTAGCCGATAAGGCCGAAGGCGCCGGCGAGGACGACGTCGACAGGCGAATTGTTGATGGAATAGATGCCGATCGCGCAGAACACCACGATCGAAGGGAACATCAGCCGATACGGCACGCGGAGCAGCCGCACCCAGATGCCGACCAGCGGCAGGTTGATGATGATCAGCATCAAATTGCCGATCCACATCGAGGCGATCATGCCCCAGACGAGGTCGGGCTGCTTCTGCATGACCTGCGGCCCGGGCTGGATGCCGTGGATGGTCATGGCGCCGACCATCAGCGCCATCACCGCGTTCGGCGGAATGCCGAGCGTGAGCAGCGGAATGAACGAGGTTTGCGCCGCCGCATTATTGGCGCTCTCCGGCGCAGCCACGCCTGCGATGGCGCCGCGACCGAATTTGTGCGGCTCACGCGATATCCTCTTCTCGAACGTATAGGCGGCAAAGGAAGCGATCACCGCGCCGCCGCCCGGCAGGATGCCGAGGACGGAGCCCAGCACCGTGCCGCGGAAGATTGCGGGCAGCGAATCCATTATGTCCTTCCTGGTCGGCATCAGCCCGGTGATCTTCTGCTGCACCAGATCGCGATCCATCTCGGCGCCGGTGTCGAGATTGCGGATGATCTCGGCAAAGCCAAACACACCCATCGCGACCGTCGCAAACTCGATCCCGTGGGCGAGCTCGGGGATATTGAAGGACATACGTGGGGCGCCGGTTTCGATATCGGCGCCGACCATCGAGAGCAATATCCCGAGCGCGATCATCGCAATCGCCTTCAAAACACTGCCCTTGGCCAGCACCACGGCGAAGATCAAGCCCAGCACCATCAGCGAGAAATATTCAGCCGGCCCAAAGGCCAGTGCGAGTTTTGTCATGGGCGCGCCGAGCACGGCGATCAGGACGGTCGCGGCGCAGCCGGCGATGAAGGAGCCGATGGCGGCGATCGCCAGCGCGGGGCCGGCGCGGCCTTGCTTGGCCATCTGGAAGCCGTCGAGCGTAGTGACGACGGAAGTCGCTTCGCCCGGGATGTTGACCAGGATCGAGGTGGTCGAGCCGCCATACTGGGCGCCGTAATAGATGCCGGCGAGCATGATCAGCGCGCCAACCGGCGGCAGGCCAAAGGTGATCGGCAAGAGCATGGCGACGGTTGCGATGGTGCCGATGCCCGGCAACACACCGACCAGCGTGCCGACCAGCGCCCCGATCAGGCAGAGCATCAGGTTGACCGGGCTGACGGCGACCGAGAAGCCCAGAATGAGATTGTGGAACAGATCGGCCATCGCACCCTCACTGCACGATGAAGCGGGGGAACAGCGGCATCGGCAGTCCCAATACATAAGGGAACAGCAGCGCACAGCCGATCGTAAGGCAGATGCCGACGATGAGGGTCTCGATCCAGCGCGTCTCGGGCGTGCCGAACGCGGAGATCAGGAAGCTCGCAAACCCCGACACAACAAGGCCCAGCGGGCGGATGGCGAGCGCGAAAAAGACGATGGCGAGCATAACGAAGAGCGGTCCGCGCCATGAATAATGCGCAAGCGGTGCTCCGTCGCTGACGAGGCCGGTGATCGCTACGGCAGCTCCCAGCCCGAGCAGGAGCACGGCAAACATGCGCGGCGCGGTGCCGGGGCCGAACGTAAATCCGTGCATTCCCTGCAGATCGCTGGAGGCCCAGAGCGCGAACAGCGCAACCGCGATCAGCACGATGCCGCCGATGAAATCCTGCGGGCCGCGGATCCATTTCGGCATGATGGATTGCGGCGGCCGCTCGCTCGGCGTGTCACTCATCGATCTCTCCCCCCAATTTTTCGGCTGTCGGCCCGTTCTGCTCGGATGCAGTCCTCAGATAACGCCAGATAAACCCAGACAGCCTCCGGCAAGCAATATCCACAACGGGTTGATTTCGGTCGTAAATGCAAGCACCGCGGCAGCTAGCGTCAGGACGACGGCAGGCCACGTCCCGTCGGCAGCCTGGCTGACGACAAGCGCGCTGGCGCCCATCAGGCCGATGGAAAGCGGCACCAGCGAAGTTCGGATCAGCGCGGGCCAGCGCGCGCCCCGGGATCCCTTCAGTAGCCCGCTTACGACATAGGCAAGGACCGCGGTCGGCAAGCACATCGCGATCGTGGCCGCAAAGGCGCCGGCAAAGCCCGCGACCGCATAGCCGATCAGGGTCACGATCAAGACGTTCGGCCCCGGAGAGAGCTGGGAGATCGCGAACACGTCGGCGAATTGCTTGTCGGTCAGCCAATGATGAACGTCAACGGCGATGCGGTGCATCTCGGGAATGGCGGCGTTGGCGCCGCCGACCGCAAACAGCGACATCAGGCCGAAAGTTGCGACCAGCCCCCAGATCGGATTGCCATCGGAGCTCACGACGACACCCGCCTTTGCATGAGGAAAGTAATCCCGAGGCTGATCGGAATCGCCACCAAAAGCACGAGCTGCAACGGCCAGCGCGCGAGCCCAATCCCGGCAAACACTGCAACCATCAGGACGAGTGGCGGAAGCTCACGTCTTTTGATCAACGGCATCATCATGCGGAAGACGGTGGCAACCAACAGCCCGACCGCCGCGCAGGAGATGCCGGCGAGGATGCGGCGCAGGACCGGGAGATCCCCGAAATCGGCATAGAGCACGGCAAGCCCCATCACCAGCACCATCGGCGGCCCGACGAGCCCCAGGAAGGCCGCAAGCCCTCCCTTCAGCCCACGAAAGCGCGAACCGAACACGAAGGAGAGGTTCACGATGTTCGGACCGGGCAGAAAATGGCAGAGGGCAAAGGTCTCGTTGAACTCGTCCGCCGTCATCCAGCGGTGCTGTTCGACGATGGCGCGGCGGGCAAAGGGCAGAACCCCTCCAAAACCCGCCAGCGACATCTTCGCGAATGCGAAAAACAGAGCGATCAGGCCGGGCGGCGGGGTCTGGACGACAGTTTGCGGGATATCCGACCCAGGCGAGGCGGCCGGCGGCGAATCCAGGGACATTTGGAAAAGGTAGACGGCACTCTGCTTGACGCCAAGGCAGTTTTCTTGAGGCCAAGCCAACTTTTCCTGGGGCTGGATCGCCTTTGCCCTGCGGCCGGCCTCCTCGCCGAGACTGGCCATCAAGGCGTGGCCATTAAGGCACTGTTTTTCGCCAGCGCAGCGCTTATATTGGGTGTGCCGGTTCGCTGGCTATGGAAATAAACGGTCGTCGCAATAAACCTATCGGACCCGGGGGCAGTACCCGGCGCCTCCACCAAAGTCCATCTTGAGAGCCCAGTTTTTAGGCAGGCGGGCTTCGGCGGGGGCGAAATAGGATCGACGAGGGCGTAAAGGGCGTGCTTTTTCCCGGTATTGTTCCGCCGTTATCGGGCTATTGCAATAGTTGCCAACGACAACTTTGCTCCGGTTGCTCAGGCTGCGTAACGCAGTTTGAAAGACCACTTTAAAGTCCTAGCGGGTTAAGCTCCGCTAGGCGGGGTTCGGAGGCACCTGGCAACAGAAGCCTCCACTTATCTCTTTTGAGGGCCCAGCTGCTGTCAGATCGGTCAGTCACGCCTGCTGACCTCGCGGCGCCTCCGAGGTACGATGACGAAGAATGGGCGAGTCGTTTGCGGCGGCGAGGCGGTTTTGCCGGCCCGTGGCAAACCGACAGGACCGATCATATTAGGGACCGATAATGGCGACGGATCATATTAGATACGATGTGCTGGCGCGCGACGCGCTCCGCGGCGTGTTACGGAAAGTGCTGAGTGACGCTGCCGCGCATGGATTGCCCGGAGAGCATCATTTCTTCATCACCTTCATCTCTACGGCCGACGGCGTAAAGCTTTCGCCGCGGCTGCTTGCGCAATACCCCGACGAGATGACCATCATCCTGCAGCACCAATTCTGGGACCTCGTCGTGCATGAGGATCGCTTCGAAGTCGGGCTGTCGTTCGGCGGCATCCCGGAGCGTCTTGCGGTTCCTTTTAGCGCGATCAAGAGCTTCTTCGATCCCTCGGTGCAGTTCGGCCTGCAATTCGAGCCATCAGACACCGCCGAGGCGCCTGCATCCAAGAACCTGCCTGCGGCGCCGGCCGCGTCTGCTGTCACCGCGCCTGCCGAAGCGGCCTCGGAGGAGCAGCCCGATGAGCCTGTCAAGCCGAGCGACGGCGCCGAGGTCGTACGCCTGGACCGCTTCCGCAAGAAATAACAGCGCACGCAAGCTCAAGATGCTGTAGGCTGCCAAAGCGCGATGAGATTAAGTCGAAATAGTCATCGCGCTGAGGGTTCCTGATCGAGCATAATCTCTTCGGAAAACCGCTACAGGCTTTGCGGCTCAACGCGGCCCTTCGGGTCCGAATCATGCTCTAGAGGCAGCCGAGCGAGTTCACGAGAACGAACGGATATGCTCGATGGACCAATCGACGGGCTACAGCCAGGGATCCGGTAAGGGATCCAGCCAAGAAGGCGCCACGCGCGTTGAGACCGACAGCTTCGGCCCCATTGACGTGCCTGCCGACCGCTATTGGGGCGCACAGACTGAACGGTCCAGGCAGAACTTCCGCATCGGCAAGGACCGCATGCCGATCGAGATCGTGCATGCGCTCGGCATCGTCAAGCTCGCCGCGGCGGAAACCAATCGCGAGCTTGGCTTGCTCGATCAACGCCGGGCGCGCGCGATCGCGCGGGCCGCTCGCGAAGTGATCGAGGGCAAGCTCGACGACCATTTTCCGCTCGTGGTGTGGCAGACCGGAAGCGGCACGCAGACCAACATGAACCTTAACGAGGTGATCGCCAACCGCGCCAATGAGCTGCTCGGCGGCGAGCTCGGCGCGAAGCAGCCGGTGCATCCGAACGATCACGTCAATATGAGCCAGTCGTCGAACGACAGCTTTCCGACCGCGATGCACATCGCCGCCGCAACACATATCGTCGACAATCTGGTGCCGGCGCTCGAGGAGCTGCTCTCCGCGCTGCGCGAGAAGGAGAAGGCCTTCGCCGGGATCGTCAAGATCGGCCGCACTCACACCCAGGATGCGACGCCCCTCACCCTCGGCCAGGAGTTCTCCGGCTATGCTGCGCAGGTCCAAAGCGGCATCGCGCGGATGCACCTCGCGTCGCGAGAACTTTATCCGCTCGCGCAAGGTGGCACCGCGGTCGGCACAGGGCTCAATTCGAAGCCGCGCTTCGCAAAACTCTTTGCAAAGCAGGTTGCGCAAATCACAAAGCTGCCGTTTACTAGTGCTGCAAACAAATTCGAGGCACTGGCCTCCAACGACGCTTATGTCTTCGCGCACGGCGCGATCAACTCCGCGGCGACCGGGCTTTTCAAGATCGCCAACGACATTCGTCTGCTCGGGTCTGGACCGCGCTCTGGCTTGGGCGAATTGATTCTGCCCGAGAACGAGCCCGGCTCCTCGATCATGCCAGGCAAGGTCAATCCGACCCAGTGCGAGGCCATGACCATGGTGTGCTGCCAAGTATTCGGAAATCACACCGCCATCACGGTGGCCGGCAGCCAGGGCCATTTCGAGCTCAATGTCTACAAGCCCGTCCTGGCGTATTGCATGATGCAGTCCATTCAATTGCTGGCGGACGCAGCGCGTTCATTCACCGAACATTGCGTGACAGGCATCCGCGCCGACGAGAAGCGCATCCGGGAGCTGATGGAGCGTTCGTTGATGCTGGTGACGGCGTTGGCGCCCAAGATCGGCTACGACAATGCGGCCAAGGTCGCAAAGACGGCGCATGCGCGGGGCACCACGCTCAAGGAGGAAGCGCTGCGATTGGGCTTCGTATCGGAGGTCGAATTCGATCGTCTAGTCCAACCCGACAAGATGACTCATCCCGGCTGACGATTGAGACTTATTTCAGTTCCCCGGAGAACTACGGAGACCGTTTCGATTTACCGCTAGGCGATATGATTATAGACCTTAAGAGCTGACGACGGAGCCGATCGACGAAACCACGGGTTTTGGTTTTTGGTTCAGTGGCGCTGAAGGCCGCGAAATCCATTGCAGCGCGGAACTCATTTTTTGTTGGTGCTAAGTAGCGATTTGCGGAGGCGATTTAAAAATGAACGAGTTGGCCATCGCCGTGCCATCAGACCGAAGAACGGCTTTGCGAACAACTCGCGCTTTCCTGAGATTGTCGTCTCTCTCCGATTTTCTTCTGACGGGGATGCGAATATGGGGGAAATAGTTAATCTCAAGCGGTTCAGGAAGCGCGTTGAGCGCGAAGAGTCCGGCCGCAAGGCCGAGGCCAATCGCACGCGGTTTGGTCGAACCAAGCCCGAGCGCGAGCTCGACAAGAAACGTGGCGAGCGCGCCGCCGAGATACTGGATCAGCATCGGCTTGATGGGGGAGACGCATCATGAAGTCACCCGTCGTCAAACGCTCGATCGTGGTTGCAGGCCACAAGACCAGCGTCAGCCTCGAAGAGGCGTTCTGGAACGGCATGAAGGAGATCTCCGGGGAGCGCAACATGACGCTCTCCGAGTTGGTCGGCGAGATCGACGGCAAGCGCCAGCAGGGCAACCTGTCTTCGGCGATCCGGCTGTTCGTGCTCGATCACTTCAAGAGCCGCGCCTCCGCCGCATCCGGAGGCGATCCCAAGCCGCACGCGACCATATCGGCATCGCCGAATTCGTAAGAGCGCGACAGCGGGCGCGCGTTGACGCGCCCTTCGTCTTGGCGTCCGCACGATCGTGATCGTGATCGTGCTCCGGCTGGAGTACGACGCGATTTGCTCCAATCGGTCTCGCCGCAGAGCTCATCCTCCCCTGGAGCACGGCTGGAAAGCGTGTGCCATTCGGCATAATCGGTGCCGCAGATCGCGGCGATCCGGCTCAAAGTGATATTCCGCGTGAGAGCCGCCAGCCGAAAGCGTTAACCCCACCTCAGCCACGCCATTCCAGGCAAAAGGATGATCGCGAGAATTCGATGCGGGGCGCAATACGGACACAACAGCGATCGGGCCGCGCCGCGGGAGTCGACCGTGGTTGAGCCTGCGCAGGGTCCGCGTCTTTAAAATCGCTCTAATCATGCGGAGCATTTGCATCCTTCTGCTTGACCTGGCCGCCGCCGATTGAAAATACAGCTCATGACCGAACACTATGACGTCGCCCCACAAGTGCCCTTGAAATTGCCCTTGGAACTGCCCTTGGAACTGCCCTTGGGGCTGGCCCCGCGCGGTTATGTCGGCAAGATCCATCGCCTGGCAGCGGGTGAGGCCACCTCGGCGCTCTCCAATGACGAGCTGGAGAGCCGGCTGATCGAGCTCGGCTTTGTCGAAGGCGCCCGAGTCGAAATCCTGCATGAGGGTATCCTCGGGCGCGATCCCATCGCCGTGCGCGTCGACAATGTGACCATCGCGATCCGCCGGCGCGAAGCAATGGCCATCATCGTCGCCTGACGCGACCGGATTCGAAGACGCCATGGAAGCGCCCCTGATGCATATGGCCCTGGTGGGCACGCCGAACAGCGGCAAAACCTCGCTGTTCAATGCGCTCACCGGGAGCCGTCAGAAGGTCGCGAACTATCCGGGCGTGACGGTCGAACGCAAGGAAGGCTTCTTCGTAACGCCCAACGGCCGCCAGGTCTCGGTGGTTGACCTGCCGGGGACCTATTCGCTGCGCGGTCGCAGCCCGGACGAGGAGATCACGCGCGACTTCGTGCTGGGCAAGGCCAAGGGCGAGGTCGCGCCCGACTTCGTGCTGTGCGTCGCCGATTCCACAAATCTGCGACTGACGATCCGCCTCCTGCTCGAGCTGAAAGCGACCGGGCGCACGCTCGCGCTCGTGCTCAACATGTTCGACATCGCCAGGCACCGCGGCGTCAGCGTGGACGTTGCCAAACTCTCGGCCTCGCTCGGCATGCCGGTCGTGACCTCGATCGCCGTGCGCAAGGGCGGCACCGCGGAGCTGTTGCGCCTGACTGACGAGATCGCCGGCCGAGAGCGGCCGGAAGTGCGGCAAAATCTGTGGCGGCCGCTGTCGGCCTCGGAGCTGCGGACGACCCAGCGTGAGGCGGACCGCATCATTGCTGCATGCGTCAGCCTCCCTGCCCGCCCCGATACCTGGACCGCGAAGATCGATGCGATCGTGCTGCACCCGGTGGCGGGGCTCCTGGTGCTGCTCGCCATATTGTTCGTGATGTTCCAGGCGGTGTTCGCCTGGGCGCAGCCCTTGATGGAATTGTTGTCCTCGGCCTTCGATGCGCTCGGCCAGTTCGTTCACGACGCCTTGCCCGCCGGCCTCTTGCAGAGTTTCCTGCAGAACGGCGTGATCTCGGGCGTCGGCAGCGTGATCGTGTTCCTGCCGCAGATCATCATCATCTTCCTGTTCATCCTGCTGCTCGAAGATTTCGGCTACATGGCGCGCGCGGCCTTCCTGATGGACCGCATCATGGGCGGCGCCGGCCTGCACGGCCGCGCCTTCATTCCGCTGCTCTCGAGCTTTGCCTGCGCCATCCCCGGCATCATGGCAACGCGCGTGATCGACAACCGCCGCGACCGCCTGACCACTATCCTGATCGCGCCCTTGATGACCTGCTCGGCGCGCATTCCAGTGTACACCCTGATCATCTCGGCTTTCATTCCGGAGAAGGAGGTCTGGGGCCTGTTCAATGAGCGCGGGCTCGTGATGTTCGGCCTTTACGCCGCAGGCATCTCAAGCGCGCTTGCCGTGTCCTTCGTGATCAAGTTCTTCATGTGGCGCGACTACCAGCCCGCACCGTTCATGCTGGAGCTGCCGGACTACAAGCTGCCGCGGCTGAAGAGCATCGCGATCGGCGTCTATACACGCGCGAAAATGTTCCTGCAGCGCGCCGGCACCACGATCTTTTCCATGATGGTGCTGATCTGGTTCTTGGCCTCGTTCCCGCAGCCGCCCGCGGGCGTCGAAGATCCCGCGATCAACTACAGCCTCGCCGCGATGATCGGCAACGCGGTGGCGCCGCTGCTTGCGCCTGTCGGCTTCAACTGGCAGATCGCGGTGGCGTTGATCCCCGGCATGGCGGCACGCGAAGTCGCTGTGGCCGCCCTCGGAACGGTCTATGCGATCGAAGGCGGCAAGGAAGCCGCCGCGCAGATCGGCCAGGCGCTCGCCGCCAAATGGAGTCTGGCGACCGCGCTGTCGCTCCTCGCCTGGTATATCTTCGCGCCGCAATGCGCCTCGACGCTTGCCGTGATCCGGCGCGAGACCGGAAGCTGGAAATGGATGGCGCTGACCTTCGCCTACATGCTGGCGCTCGCCTATGCCGCGAGCTTTGCTACCTACAACATTGCCGTGGCGTTAGGGGCGGGCTAACCAAGGTGCGATGATTTTCTTCGCCTCTCCCCGGCGGGGAGAGGTGAATCTTGTGCCGACCTTAGCTAAAGGCTGTCAGGCTCTACCTGAAATAATTCTGCACGAGATGCAGGTCGGCCTGATCCGCGGCCCTGCCGTTGAGGCTGGCATCGATGACGCGACGGCAGGCCGCAACGGCGGCCTGGTCGCCGAGATCGCTTGCCGCTTCCAGTACAAGCCAGGCCGCATCGGCACAGGCCGGCTCCGGCGTTGCTCCATTGCGTTCAGCGAGACGGCTGCGCAGGTTGCTCATGTCCATGGCAGGCTCCCGTCGTCAGCTTCAGGCCGAGATCGGCAGGCCCGAAATGCGCGATTCATAGAATTTGAGGATGCTGCGCGAGGTCTCGGCGTTGAGCCCCTCATATTCCTCCTTGAGGTCGCTCAGGTCGCGCGCGGAGATGCGATGGTCCTTGGCGCCGAGGAACAGAAGCGACATGGTCGTGTCCCAGCTGAAATTCAGCGCTTTCGCCAGCACCAGCAGCATCTCGCGGTTGCGGTCCACCAGCACGCGCTCGATCACGTCGCCCGGCATCGCGCTGAGCAGCGACAGACCGATCGTGACCTCGTCGAAGCGATGCGCGCGGGCATAGCCCGCGATCGAGGATTCGTTCAGATTGCCCAGCCGATGCTGGGTCGCCACCACGCGCTTGGCGACGAAATGGCCGCGCGAGGCCGGGCCGAGCTTCGACTGCAGGGCGCCGGCCACCTCGCTCACCGAGCTCTGGATCTGCGCGACTATCTCGGGACGCTCGCGGCCCAGCCGCTTCTTCACGTCCTCGGAAGCCTTGGCGATCAACTGCTGGAACAGGTGCCTGGGAATATCCGTGCGCAGGCCGAGCTGTTCGGCCAGGATAGAATCGCCCTCGGCCCGCTTGATCATGTGCAGGAAGCCGAAGCCGGAGAAGCGCGCACCCTGGTTGCTGGCGACCGAATTGACCACCTCCTGGTCGCCGCGCACCACCAGCACGTCGGTAACGACAGCGTCGAGCGACTTGCGCTTGGAGATCGCAAGCAAGTGCGGCTGGCCCTTGGTCTCGGCATTGGCGACCAGGATGTCGCTGTCAAGCCGCTCGGAATGCGTCAGCACGGGGCCTGCGACCTCGATTGAGTCGTCGAAAGCGAGCTTGTGGATGATGTTGGTCGGTGCGCGATCGAAATGGGCCATGCGCTGGGCGAGCTGCGTGCGCGCGGCAAGCTCGATTTCCTCGGACAGCCGCCCGATCACCTCGCCGAAGGTGCGGATTTCGTCCTCGCTATAGCCGCCGGTGATCAGAAGATTGGTCGCGTACCACAGCGCCCGCTCGCGGCTTTCGGCCGTTCCTCGCGAGATCGCGTGATCCAGATCGCGCAGAAACGATTTCGCCTCACTCATGGTCTTAAAACCTCAAATCTCACAGAGGCTGCATGCACTCACATGACCGGAACCTACACGGCAAACCCAATCATTCGGTAAAGCGGGCAACTAAGGATTGCTGCTCAAAATTCGCGAAATTGCAGGCCGGCGCGTTTACAAATACGAAACCATGGCGCTTCAGCAGAAACGCGCCCGTCTCCGTCGCCTTTCGAGACGGCCGCTGTTCGCGGCCTCCTCTGGCTAACGGGGATAGATCGTAGCGTGGGTAGAGCCAACGGGTCGCGCGTACGCGCGACCCGTTGGCTCTACCCACGCTACATTTCTTCACGACCTCTCAGGGTGACGGCGCAAGTTGAGCGCTTGCTTCTGACCGCCTTCTACTGATTCGTCGTCACCGGCGGGGTCAACACCAGCGGCGGGCGCGGCCTGGGCCTGGGAGCTATGGGCGGCGGTCCTGGCGGCGGACGGACCTCGATCGGCGGCGGCAAGGGCGCGATCTGCTGGCTCATGGTCGCCGGCGGATTTGCGACGGATGGGGTGAGCGGCGCAGCCTGCGCCGGCGGCGCGACCGGCGGTCGCGGAGCAATCGTCGGCGGTGGGGCGGGCAGCGGCAGCGCCGCGGTCGAAGGCGGAACGGTGAGCGCGCCCGACGCAGGCGGCTGGCCACGCTCGATGGCGTCCAGCCTCCGCGTCTCGCGGTCGATGACGCGTACCGCAAGCCAGGAGGAGAGACTCGTGACATCGACGCTGCGCGTCAGTGCGCCTGGAGGTCCAGCAAGGAACAACTGGATCTCCGGCTGGCTGCCGCCGGAGCCGATTGTCGTGGAGCTTAACGTCGCCCGCACATCCGCCTGATCGGCAGGAATGTCATAGCCGCCCGAGACGATGGCGCGGACGCCCTCGCCGTCGAGCGTCGTGGCGCCGACGCGCAGCCGCCCGTCGCGGATGGTGAAGGGGATCTGCGCCGCGGGCACCAGCAAGGCGCCCGACGCCAGCACCGGCCCCACCAGCTGCTTCAGCTTCGCCTCGTCGGTCGGCTGGCCGGCATCGCTGGCACGGATCGCGACCTCGAAGGCGCGCGGATCGAGCCCCATGATGCTCGCTTCCTGCAGCGTCGCGGTGCCGTTGCCGGACAGGGCCCCGGTCAGCGCTGCGACGCTCCGGCCCTGGCTCGCCAGGCTCAGCTGCAGCGATACGCGGCTCGAAGGCATTTTCAGGTTCCGGTAATGCAGCGCGGCGGCGTCGACGTTCTTGAGCTCGACGCTGGCATTCACGGCAAGACCCCCTGCGCCGTCGCGCGCGTCGATGGTGGCGCTGGCATCGCCGCCGCCGATCTTGCCCTTGAGTCCGTCGAATGTGATCGATTGCCCGTCGCTGTGGATCGCCCCGCTTACCGGGCGCAACTCGAGACTATCAGGGAGCGCGCCGCGCAGCGCCTGGAAGGCGACGCGGCCGCGCCACCCTTTCGCCAATCCCGCCGCCAGCGGCGCCGTCGCATCATGGCCGGCCGCGCCGACGGCGAGTGCAAAGGCGGGTGCAAGATCCAGCGCATCGAGGCCGACCTCGCCCTGCACCTCCTTTTGGTCCCCAAGCGTCAGCGCCAGATGACCGCGAAGCCGCGAGCCGGCATTGGCGCTGTCGAGATCGTCGAAGGCCATCTTGTTGCCGGCAAGCGTCACATGCGATGACAGACTGACATTCTGCACCAGGCTATCCTGTGGCTTAAGGCCAAACAGCGGCGCAAGATTGGCCTTGCGGACGCGCAGCGCAACGCTGCCCTTGAGCTCCTGTGTCCCCTGCTGTCCCCTTGGCTCAACGGTGCCTTGCACGTCGGCATCGATGCCGGCGCCCACGATCTTCGCCGCGACCTGCAGCGGCGCGCGCCATTTGCCGCTCAGCGATCCCTCGAACTGCGCCGGCCCCTCACCCGCCGCGACGACCTTTTCGAGCCCGAGCAAGGCAAGCAGCGTGTCGCCGCGCGCGGCCGCAAGCTTTGTCGCAACGGTGACGTCGCTTGAGCGCAGACGATCGAGATCGAGGCCTCGTAGCGCCGAAAGCTGCGGCTTGGCCGTTATGGTGGCGCTGCCCTGAAGCTGCGGTGCGGTGAGGTCGACCACCGCGCGGGCGGCTGCGCGATCGGCCCCTTCCGGATCTTTTCCGATATCGAGCGCAAGCTTGATCCGGGCGAGCCCGGCAGGCGAGCCGACCGCATTGAGGCGCTCCGCGACATCAGGCGCGAACGGCGCAACGAGTGCGCTCACCTGCGACAGCGCCGGCGCGCCCGCCCGAAGGGTGAGGATACCGGAGGCATCGCTGCGATCGAAGCTGCCCGATCCCTCGATATTGATCCCGTTGCCTTGGCCGATATTGAGCTGCTCCAATGCAATGATCTTCGGGCTGTAGCTGAACTTGACCGCGAATGGGCGCAGCTCCTGGCCAGAGGACCGCGCGCGCGCGACATCGAGCGAGACTGCGGCTTGCGCCGGCCAATCGGCGGTGGGACCGGCCACCGCCCGCACAAAAGCCGCGACGGCGTCGAGATCGAGTTGATCGGCCCGTAGCGCCGCGTCGAGATGCGCGCCGCTGCTCGGGGACGGCACCGACAGCGCGATCCTGCCTCCGACAGTGCCGCCCTCGATCTCGGCCTTCAATCCATCGACGGACACGCCATCAGGCTTGACCGCGATATTGCCATGCAGCCGCAGCGGCTTCTGGCTGCGATAGGCAGCATCGCTGCGGCCACGCAGCCAGACCATCAGCGCATCAGGATCGGCGGAATCGATATCGAGCACTCCGGAGAAATTCCCTCCCGCCGGCGGGGCGCCGAAGGAGACGATGGTGTTACCGGGCACGCGGAGATCGAGCCGGTCGATCGCCCAGGCAGCGGAATCGCCACGCAATTCGGCCGACAGGTTCTGCATCGGCCGGCCGCCCAGCATGATCTGATCGCAGGTCGCCTCGATGCGCATGGGAAGCGGCGGACGCGGCATCTCCGTCATCAGGGCGCGCAGCGTGGGCCACAGGCGCACCGGCTCGGCACTGTTGTCCGCAGCGGCATTGTCGCCGGTCATCAGGCGATCGGCGTCAAGCTGGCGCGCCGACAGAACTGCATGGAGCAGCGGCGAGGCGCCGAACCGCACATCGCCGCTGCCGGCAAATTTCAGCGCGCGCTCCTCGCTGCCATAGCTCCCCTCGATCTGGTCGAGCTGCGCTTTCGCATGATCGGCCTTGAGCTTGGTGGTCACCTTCCACGGCGTCCGGTCATCGGCCGGCTGGGGCACCTGCTGAGCTTTTGGCGGCGGCGGAACAGCGAGGGTCAGCGTCCCCTCAAAGCGTGGCGCGCGCGCCTCCAGGTTCAGGAGGCCATCGAGCTCGGCCGTAACCGGCCGCTGACCCGGGTCGATGTTGAGATGAAGACGCGTACCACCGCCGCCGTCATTGCTCTGCCCCGAGGAGACGCGAAACGGGTAGCGCGTCCCGTCGACTGTGACGTTGCCGTCGCCGCGCACCGCGCCCGCCGCCGAGCGGACGTCGCCGGAGAAGGCGATGTCGGTCAATTCCAAGGTGGAGCGGCTTGCGGCGTCATGCAGTGCGACGCGGCCGGTCAGGTTCAGGCGGTCGATCGACAGCGACGCCCAATTGAATGTTCCGTTCGAGGCCGGCCAGTCGATGCGCCCGTCGCGATCGAGCCCGAGGTCGAGCGACAGGCCGCCGATGGTGAGCTCATTGGCGCGCCACTGCCCCCGAATCAATTCACCGAGGCTGAACTCGACCGCGAGCTTGTCGGCGCGCACCTTTCCCAGATCGTTGGGACCGCCGACCGTAACCGAGCCAAGCCGGAGCGTCGGCGTCGGCAATAGCCGCGCCTGCAGGTCGCCCGAAACCCTGACCGGCGCGCCGATGATTTGCGTCGCTTCCGCCTCGAATTGCGGCCGAAACTGGTTCCAGTCGATAAAATACGGCCCGATCAGCGCAGCGATCAGCGCAAGGATCAAGGCAATCGCCAGTCCGAGCAGCGTCGTCTGCACGGGGTCTCCCTTGTTGGCAAAGCTCCTGGCATGCACGCAGGCGGCGGCGGCCCACCGCCTCAACGCCGGAACGATACCCTATATAGAGAGAACTATGGCGATGTCACAGCCGCCTGTCATTGTCCGCGAATGCGGGCAACCCCGTATTCCAGAGACCTTAGTTGTAATACGGAAAGGCCGCGGCCTGCTGGATACCCCATGCGGGGTATGACGACGTGGTGGCCGCGACCATCTGGCTAACCCCTACCAGCTCGCCGGCAGCTGTTTCAGGCCGCGCAGCACGAACGTCGGGCGCCACTGCGGGTTGTCCGCGTCATCCAGCCGCAGGTCGGGGATGCGGCGTAACAAAGTCGCGATGGCAATCTCCGCCTCGATCCGCGCCAGCTGGGCGCCAAGACAAAAGTGGATCCCGCCGCCAAAGGACAGTGGCCGCACATTGAGCCGCCTGATGTCGAGGCTTTCAGGTTTGTCAGGATAGACTGCGGGATCGCGGTTGGCCGAGCCCAGGAGGCACAGCACGCCCTCGCCTTTCGGGATCTTCTTGCCGCCGAGATCATCGATGTCCTCGAGCGCCACCCGCCCGGTGAGCTGCACCGAGGAGTCGTAGCGCAGGAATTCCTCGATCGCGTTCGGCATCAGCGACGGATCTGCCTTGAGCAGCGCGAGCTGGTCGGGATTCCGGTGCAGCGCGAGCAGGCCATTGCCGATCAGGTTGACCGTGGTCTCATGGCCGGCGCCGAACAGGAGGATGATGTTGGCGGTCAGCTCCTCATTGGAGAGCTTGCTGCCGTCTTCCTCTGCATGCACGAGCTGGGTGGTGAGGTCCTCGCCCGGGTTCTTGCGGCGCAGTTCGAACAGCTGCTCGAAATACATCTTGGCCATCGCGTTGCCCAAATTGGCCTGGGCGATCTCGTCCTTCGTCATCGGCACCGGATCGAGGATACGCCCACCATCGCGCGAGCCCTTGTAGAACATCTCGCGATGCTCCTCTGGGATGCCGAGCATGTCGCAGATGATGGTGACAGGCAGACGGAAGGCAAAATCCTCGATCAGGTCCATATGTCCGCGATCGAAAATGGCGTCGATGGTCTGGTCGACCACCTGCTGGATGCGCGGCCGCATGTCCTCGACGCGGCGCGCGGTGAACGCCTTCACCACCAGCCCGCGCAGTCGCGTGTGGTCGGGCGGATCCTGCTGCAGCATCCAGTGGCTCATGGCGCGGAAGATCGGCTCGGCCATGATGTCGGGGCCGTACCGGCGCTTGCTGCGCTCGACGAAATCCTTGCCGAAGCGCTTGTCGCGCAGGACAAGGCTCGCCTCCGCATGGCGGCTGGCGAGGAATGCGCCGAACGAGGTGACATGCATCGGATCGGTGGAGCGCAGCCGCTCATAGGCGGGATAGGGATTTTTGATGAAATCCGGCGACAGCGGATTAAACAGCGGATCGGTCGTCACGGTCTGCACATGTTCGTTCATGGTGACCTCAAATCTGGTTTGCCGCACCGAACGAAAAAGGTTCGGATCGCGCGGTCGTCTGCGTTTCCTAACGGCACGTATCGTCGGCGCCGACGGCCGGACCTCTGGTCATCCGGACAATCTGCAACTCGATACACTCTTGTATTGAGTTGCATTATGGCCTAAGATCAGCCGATGTCAAGAGTTCGCACCAGGCCGACCCGGGACGATACCTGCGAAAAGCTGTTCGAGGCGGCCGCGCGCGTCTTCGAGGAACAAGGCATCGGCGGGGCCTCTATCGAGGCGATTGCGGCCGCAGCCGGCTTCACGCGGGGCGCCTTCTACTCGAATTTCGAGAGCAAGGACGAGCTGATCATCGCCATGCTCGAGGAGCACGTTGCCCAGTCGATCCGGCTCTGCCTCGAGCTTTTGGAAAAGCACAAGGACCCCGCTGATTTCATCGAGGCGCTGAAGAGCATGGACCGCACGCGCCATGATCCGCTCGGCCGCGCGCCGCTCTTGCACATGGAGATGATCCTTTACGTGGCGCGCGCCGAAAAGCGGAGGCCGGAGCTTGCAAAACGGCTGCGCGCACGGCGCAAACTCGTTGCCGATATCGTCGAGACCACAATGAAGAACAGCGGCCGGGAGGCACCGAACGCGGCCTGGACCGGTGCCATCCTGCTCGCGATGGAGGACGGCTTCCGGCTGCATCGCCTGATCGATCCCGAGACCACGCCGGCCGACAGCTTCCTGCGCGCGATCACCGATCTGCAGCGCGCGATCGGCATCGTATCGGGCGGCGCGTGCAGCTAGACCGCGACCACGATCCAGCCATAGAAGCAGGCAAGCCGCTTCACGAGACGGCCTTTGCCGGGCGTCGCGTCCAATGCGCCGCATTGACCGCGCCGAAGGGAACCTCGCCCTTGAGGATGGCTTCCACTTGTTTGACGGTCTCAAGCGCCTGATACTCGATCGCCTGTGGCGTCAGCCCGCCGATATGGGGCGTTGCGATCACATTCGGCTGCTTTGCGAGCTCTGCCGTCGGCATCTGGTCGCGGGCGCGGCCGACATCCATCGCGGCGCCCGCAATGCGGTTTTCGCGCAAAGCCGCTGCAAGCGCGGCTTCGTCGACAAGATTGCCGCGCGACAGATTGATGAAGAAAGCATGCGGCTGCATCCGCGCGAAGGCCGCCTGCCCCATCAGGTTTTCGGTCTCTTCATTGGCAACCGCAAGGCACACGACATAGTCGGCTAGCGCCAGCAGCTCGTCGAGCCCGACAGGCCTGATGTCGGTCTCAGCCGCTGTCGCGTAGGGATCAGTGACCAGCACCTCCATGCCCAGGACTTTCACCAGCTGCGCCAGATAACGGCCGATATGGCCATAGCCGATGATGCCGATGCGGCTGCCGGCAAGCTGCCGCCCCATCCTCACCTCGGGCTGACGGCCGGCATGATAATCGGCGGTGGCGCGCGAAATGCCGCGCGACAGGTCGACCATGAAGCCCAGCGCCAACTCCGCCACCGCCTGAACGAAGCCGGGACCTGCGCGCGTCACCAGCACGCCGACCTCGGAGGCGGCGTCAACATCGATATTGCGGATATCGACGGCGCAGCGGACAAAGGCGCGCAGGTTCGAAAGCCTCGGAAAGATCTCGCCACGCCCCTCGGTCAGGCGGTCGGCGACGATGATGTCCACATCGCGTGCAGCCTCGACGATTTCGTTCGCGTCAAGCGCACCATCGGCCTTGTTCAGCTTGACCTCTGCGAGCGCCTGCAGGCCACGCAGCGCGCGTTCGCCGTAGTATTGGCGCCGGAACTCGGGCGTATGAGTGAGCAGAACTTTCACCGATCTCTCCCGTT